>Ga0208450_1000011_pt1 | contig 232741 bp, 203 predicted proteins | sample MalvireepMed_908_FD_184249 | JGI IMG/M metagenome (GOLD analysis project Ga0208450, IMG submission 184249) | Marine viral communities from the Global Malaspina Expedition - Malaspina viral metaG DeepMed_908 (SPAdes) (version 2) | ecosystem: Environmental > Aquatic > Marine > Oceanic | place... | reverse complement strand
AAGCGCGAGCTGATATATTCGACTACATTGAGCGGTTCCATAATCCCAGGATGCGACGTAGAGTTGCCGCTCAGGATCAGAAGCTGTCAGCCGTTTTAAAACCGTCCGTGGAAACGGGGTAGAACCCTCTTCAGTTCTTGCCTAACAGAACTGCAACCGCATCAAGCTTATCTTTGGTAGAAAATGAAAGTAGCGCCTCAATCTCTGACGCCTCTCTCTTAGGGATCGGATATGCCTTCGGGCCAGTCCCAGTCACAAGCCAGTCGATATTTATCCTTCTTCCTTCAGGCGTTTTTAGTCGAGAGAGGGCGACTAGCTTCGTCATATCAGGCAAACATCTCCCGGCGTTGATGGAGTATATGGTTGATGGCGTTGTATAACCAAGCTTCTGATACGCGCTAGACGGCGTTAACCCTAGGAATTCCAAGGACTCCTTGAATCTCCGGCATAGCTCTTTTTGATCTGGGTACGGGCGTTTGTGTTTGCTCATTATGTTGATAATATCAATTATAAAGTGATATTATCAACATATCGAAGGAGGAAAACAACTATGAAAACGGCTACAACCGAGAAAGGAATTCGTTTCATTGATTTGTTCGCGGGACTAGGTGGCTTTCATGTGGGGGTTTCGCAGCTCGGGCATCGGTGCGTTTTCGCTTCCGAATTAGATGAAGGGTTGCGTGATATATACGCCAAGAACTTTTGCCTCGCACCTGAGGGGGACATCAGGCGTATTGATGAGAGGCTAGTACCAGACCATGAATTGATCTGCGCTGGATTTCCATGCCAACCGTTTTCTAGAGCGGGGAAGAAAAAGGGCGCAAAATGCCCTTCTTCAGGACGGCTGGTTGACGAGATATTCCGAATCGCCGAAGCTAAACAGCCAAAGTACATAATGCTTGAAAACGTCCCGGATGTTATTTCCATTGAGGAGGGTAAGTTCTGGGAATACTTGGTCGGGGGGTTGGCGAGAATGGGGTACGAAGTTGACTACAAAGTATATACTCCCAGGGAGTTCGGGATCCCTCAAAAAAGAAAGAGAATTTTCATTGTTGCATGCAAGAGTGGTTTGCAGCATTTCAAATGGCCTGCGCCCGAAATGGGAGAAAGAAGCCTTAGGTCAATAGCCCTCAAATCCAATGATCAGCATAACGCTATAAGCAAGGAAAAGGAGTTTGCGCTGAGTTGTTGGCAGGATTTTATATCTCAAACGTCTGAATTTACTTCTCTTCCTATCCTTGCGTCCGAGTTCGGTGCGACATACCCTTACAACAAAAAAATCAAAACCGTCAAAGAGATGAGCGCATATAAGGGCGCTTTCGGTGTCTCTTTACAGGATTGCAAAACTTGGGCTTCAGTCCAAGAGAAACTTCCAAAGCATTCACGAAATGAAAATGGGAAAGCCTCACCGAGAGTTGCTGAAGCAATACAATACTCTAGAGAAATTTACAACAGGCATAGCGTTTTCTTAGAATTATGGAAAAATGACCTTAAGGGGTTTCCTTCAAGCTGGACCAAATTTGAATGGCAGGGGGATAGAGAGCAAGCGAATATTTGGAAGCACATAATTCAATTTAGGGCATCAGGTATAAGGATTATAAAGCCAGACTGCGCCCCATCTTTGATTGCCATGTCTACAACCCAAACTCCAATCTTAGGTGAAGAAAGAAGATACATGAGCATTAAAGAGGCGGCAGCATTGCAGTCATTGGATATGCTTGATTTTTTTCCTGACAACAATAGCAAGGCTTTTAAGGCTCTTGGGAATGCAGTTAACGCCCTAATAGTCAAAGAAATCGCAAAAGAACTAATACACTAGAAGGATCTGGAATGTTTAAAGTAAATGTTTCACCCGATATGAATATGTATAGCTTGCTGATAAGTCAAGGATATGATCCAACTTATGCGCTCTGTGAGTTTTTGGACAATTCAATACACGCCTTCCAAGAATACTCAGATCTTGATGTTCTTGAGATTGACATTGATTTCTTTTCCTCCAGCTATCATATTAAAAGTAAACGTAACTCTATCGTTATTACCGATAGAGGGCCAGGAATAAAAAAAGAGGTTTTAAAAAAAGCTCTTCAGCCGGCAAACAAACCTTCAAAATCTGGTCTCAGTGAATTCGGCATTGGGATGAAGTCAGCTGCAGTTTGGTTTTCCAATGAGTGGGTTCTGACCACTTACCCCAAAGGCGAAGGGATAAGATTAAGTGCTGACTTTAACCTTGAAAAGCTGCTTTCTGAGGGTAGGTCAGTGCTCGAAGTGACTGAAAAATCAAGTGACTCATCAAACCATGGAACGATAATCGAGCTAAAAGGCCTGCGAAATAGAATCAATGAAGATAAGTATGAGGCTATTTGTCGAGGAATTGGTGATATATATCAAAAATTCATAAGTAGAGACGAAAATACAGTTAATATAAACTCTTCATTCGACGGAAAAAAGACTACAATTAAAAGAAAATATAAGGGTTTTGAAACCCTAAAGGCTCCAGCCTTTGTAAAGCGAAAAAATCAGATTTTTACAACCGGCGATGAGAAAGAGTGGACAGTTGATGTAAACACCGAATTTCAAGGGAAGCCAGTGAAAGGTTTTATCCACCTAATGAATTCTGGGGGATACAAAAAGAATCCTGGGCTAGTCTTGTTCAGACATAACAGGGTGATAGTGGGAACGACAGAGAAGCATTATAAGCCGGATGGTCTATACGGCACTTCAAATAAAGCTGCCGGAATGAGGCTTCAAGGGGAATTGCACCTTGATGAGCATCCAGTTAGCTATACGAAAGACAGGTTTTCTTTTGATGATGAAGATTTCGGCGAGCACCTAGCAAAAGATGTAAGTGGCCTAAAGGATTTGCTAAATCAGGCTGAAAACTATCGTGCAAAAGGCGCTCCGTCACTTGAGAAGGTAGGTGTTGGTATACCTGACCAGAAAGAAAATCACGAGAAGAATTCTGAAACTGACCAGCCTGAACCTTCCGAAGAGTCTACGGATTCATCCACTCAAGAAGATGATAAAAGCCAAGGTGGTAATGACGAGAATCAATACTCTACGAAACCCGAGAACGAAGATGATGGGTTTGCCATCGACAAGTCGGAAACTAAGATACCATTTTCAGAAAAAATTGAATCTGCACTAAAGAAAAGTAAAGCTAAAAAGCCGTACCGCCTCTATAGATCATTGTGCGTCATTTCTTTGGTAAATCACCCAATTCTTATGTACGTTGGAGCTTGGTCGTTTTTTGAAATTCTTGCGAGGAAATGCGGAAATAGCGGTGATGACTTTACAGCGTTTTTTTCTCAACAGGCTCAACGTTGGGGGTTTTCAAAAGAAGATAAGAAAACATTTAATGTCCGATTGAAACACGTATCTGAAAATGGAAACATTGTAAAGCATCATCACGACAGTATGCAGGTTTCAGCGATTCAGCTTGCCAATGATTTTGAGGTGTTGGAACCGTTAATTGTTGCGGCATTGGAGCATATAGGGAAATCAGATTAATGAGATAGATGAAGTTAGCCTTAAATTTGTGGTGGGCCTAACAGAAGTGCCCAAGTCACAAAGATAATAAAGGATATGTCGTGAAGGTAAGTGGCCCATTAATTGGGTGCCAAACTGTCTGGACTTTAATTTAAGATAGCATTTTGAATGCTGAACGATAGTAGATAATGGGTGCTTTAAAATTCTTGCGCCTGTACATGCGGTGTATTAATGAAGCGGTCGCATTTCCGCAATCATAAAACGCTCCAATGATTCCGGAGACCCCATAAACAAAAAAGGCCCGAAGCTTTCACACTCCAGGCCTTCTCATCACTCACCGCAGCCAATTACCTCAACCGCACTTACTATCGCCACAAGACAGGCAAGTCGCACACCCATCCATCACGATCACCGCCTTGGTGCTGCACTTGCCGCACATGGTGGCGTTGGGTGGGTAGTCGCCGGCTTTGTCGTCGTTCGTAGCCGTAGTGTGGCTGGCTTCGAATTCGGCGCGTTTTTCGGCGAGGATGCGTTTGGTGACTTCGCTCATTTCCTCGCTTTCAATCAGGCCGATGGCCTTGAGGTGCTTCTCGATCACGGCGCCGATTTCGGCGACGAGAGAGGGCATGAACACGCCGCCTTTCTTGAAGTAGCCACCGTTGGGGTCGTACACGCTGCGCAGCTCTTCCACCAGGAAGGTCACGTCGCCGCCTTTGCGGAACACGGCGGAGACAACGCGGGTGAGGGCGATTACCCACTGGAAGTGTTCCATCGACTTGGAGTTGATGAACACTTCGTACGGCTGCCGGCTTTCGTGGTCGGTGCCTTCGTTGAGCAGGATGTCATTAATGGTGATGTACATCGCGTGCTCGGCCACCGGCGGCTTGATCTTGTAGGTGGTGCCCAGCAGGAAGTCCGGCCGTTCGATGTATTCGTTCATCTCAACCGGTTTGTTTTCCGGCTGCGCGGCTGGCTGTGCTGCTTCGGGGTCGGCTTTCTTTACGCGGTAGCCGACGATTTTGTTGCTGATTTTAACGGTCATGTTCGTTGTCCTGTGTCGGTTCCCGGGATCAGTATTTGCCGTAGGTGCCTTCTTTAAGCGCATCAAACAGGTTGGCGGCGTTATGGAGCTCGCCGTCGTACTCCACCTGTTCGTTGCCCTTGAGGGTCACCTTGCTGCCGTCGTCCAGGGTGAATTCGTACAGTGTGTTTTCCAGGTCTTTCTCCTGAACCAGCACGCCCTGGAAGGCTTCCGGGTTAAAGCGGAAGGTGGTGCAACCCTTCAGGCCTTTGTCATAGGCGTACATGTAGATGTCTTTGAAGTCCGGATACGCGAAGTCCTGGGGCACGTTGGCGGTTTTGGAGATGGACGAGTCCACCCACAGTTGGGCCGCGGCCTGGATGTCCACGTGCTGCGCCGGCGTCACGTCTTCAGACGTGGTGAAGTAGTGGGGCAGGCGCTTGTCTTCTTCTTCGGAGAAGGGCATGGCACCGGGGTTAACCAGGTGGCGATAGGCCAGCAGTTCGAAGGAGAATACGTCGACTTTTTCCTTGGTCTTGCGCCCTTCGCGGATGATGTTGCGCGCGTAGTGGTGCGAGAAGCTCGGCTCGATGCCGTTACTGGCGTTGTTGGCCAATGACAGGCTGATGGTGCCGGTGGGCGCGATGGAGGTGTGGTGCGTGAAGCGGCCACCTTTCTCGGCCAGCTGCTCGATCAGCTCGGGCTCTACGCCGGCGATCTGCTGCATGTACTTGCTGTACTTGGCGTGCAGTACCTTGCCCTTGAGCTTGTCGCCCAGCTTGTAGCCGTCCTGGGACAGCTGCGGGCACTTGGTCAGCATCTTGGGGGTGACTTCAAACTCGTCATCCATGATCGGCGCCGGGCCTTTCTCTTCGGCCAGGGCCAGGGACTGGCGCCAGCCTTCCACGGCCATTTCACGTACGACTTCTTCGGTAAACTGCACGGATTCGGACGAGCCGTAAGGCATACGCAGCATGGCGAGGGTGGAGCCCAGGCCGAGAATGCCCATGCCGTGGCGGCGCTTGTAGGTAATTTCGTGGCGCTGCTCTTCCAGCGGCAGGCCGTTGATTTCCACTACGTTGTCCAGCATGCGGGTAAAGATGCCCACGACTTTGCGGTACTTCTCATAGTTGAAGCTGGCCTTGTCGGTGAACGGGTAGTCCACGAACATGGTCAGGTTCACAGAGCCCAGCAGGCAGCTGCCGTACGGGGGCAGGGGCTGTTCGCCACAGGGGTTGGTGGCGCGGATGTCTTCGCAGAACCAGTTGTTGTTCATCTGGTTGACCTTGTCGATCAGGATGAACCCTGGCTCGGCGTAGTCGTAGGTGCTGGTCATGATGGTGTCCCAGATGAACTGGGCTTTCAGGGTGCGGTAGATGCGGCACGCTACCTTGCCTTCGCCATTGACCACATAGCCTTTCTGGATCGGGAAGTCGCGGTACACGAACTGAGTGGTGTCGGACAGGTCCAGGCCTTCGTCTTCCACTTCTTTCTCGGTGACGGGGAACGACAGGTGCCAGTCGTCGCCGTTGCGCACGGCTTCGATGAAGTCTTCGGTGATCAGCAGCGACAGGTTGAACTGGCGCAGGCGGCCGTCTTCACGCTTGGCCTGGATGAAGTCGATGACGTCCGGGTGGTGTACGTCGAAGGTGGCCATCTGCGCGCCACGGCGGCCACCGGCAGAAGACACGGTGAAGCACATGCGGTCGAAGATATCCATGAACGACAGCGGGCCGGAGGTGGTGGCACCCGCACCGGCAACGTAGGCACCGCGGGGGCGCAGGGTGGAGAATTCATAACCAATACCACAACCGGCTTTGAGGGTGAGGCCGGCTTCGTGGTTTTTTTCCAGGATGTCGTTCATGGAGTCCTGAACGGAGCCAGACACGGTGCAGTTGATGGTGGACGTGGCTGGTTTGTGGGCTTCCGCACCGGCGTTGGAGGTAATGCGGCCAGCGGGGATGGCACCGTGGCGCAGGGCCCAGACGAATTCTTTCTTGTGCTTGGCGCGGTTGGCTTTGTTTTCCACTTCGGCAAGGGCAGTGGCAACACGCTCGTAGGTTGCTTCGATGTCCTTATCGACGGGTTCGCCGGTCTTGGTTTTCAGTTGGTACTTGCTGTTCCAGATGTCCAGCGAAGCTTCCTGCATCGGGATTGTCGTTACCACTGCCTGTGCTTTAGCGTTCATTGCCACCCTCGGATGTCCGGTATGTCTTTTGATGACCGCTGCAAACCGCAGCCGGCCATACCCCATGTGTCGTTAAGATGTCTCGGCCTGGAAGGCCGTTATTCTGCAGATCCGGTAAAACACTAGATCTGGTGTTCTTATTACCCGCTGCCAACCCCGGAAAGGGCACAGCAGCGGGTTTTCAGGAAAGATGGTCACCCGCGTGGTCCACTGGTGCGCCGCTTGTGGTTGGCTGGCCGTGTAAACCCTATATATGGGTGAATATGGAATGAGTATAACAGGATATAGTGGTCTGTGAATAAGAAGACAACTATAGATTGCGGCCCATTGCGAAAGAAAATCAATGGATGAATGCTTGAAAATCATGAAATGCCCGTAGAAACGCCGTCTTGAGGCGTTTTTCTTAAAACCACTAGATGTTGTGGTCAAAAACTGCGCAGCGAAAAATCTGAAAAAAGGTTCATAAAGTCAGTTAAATGTGACCGATGCACGTACCCGTTTTGTACCTGTCGCTAAAGTAGTGATGTGGAGTCGTAAGAGGTAGTGGCCCACAGGAAGTGAAAACTACTATAAAAGGAACATAATAATGAAAGGCCTGAAACGAACACTGCTTGCGCTGGGCGTCGCAGGGTTGCCTGCTGCCGCAATGGCAGACATTGTGATGCTGGAGGACAGCGCAATGGGAAACATTACCGGCCAGGCCGGTGTGTCCATTGAGCTGGAAACCAAGATCAATATGGACCGCTTTATCTATACCGATGAAGGGTCGCTGACGATCAGCGATATCAGCATCGGCGGTGCGGAACGGACAGACTTCTTTGGTTTCAATGGCCTGGGTGGGCCAGATTCCAATGATCTGCTGGACAACATCCGTATCGATATTGATGTGCTCGCCGACGGCGATGCGGCCATCAATATCCGCCCGCAATTCTTCAATGCTATTGATTTCCGTGTGACCTCCGGTGCGTGGGAATTGTGGGGGCAGGGCGGCCAGAACACGGCGCTGATGGACAACCTGTTCATTGAAGGTGTGTTGGGGCGTGGCTCTATTCACATTGATACAGACACCGACGTCATGCGGCTACGTTCTGCGTTTGCCATTGAGGTGATGGATTTCGATGTGCCGTTTGCGGCCGTGGGCATTCGTGGCCTTTCATTGACCGGTGCGGACTACGATCAGACCTTCCCGAGCGTGTTGGACCTGTTCGCGGAAGTGGACCTGTACATCTACAACGGCCAGCGTGCAGACGGTGGTTCCTCCCTGGCGATCGATATGCCCAGCTTTGCGGCGGACATCGGAATGCAGGAGGTGATTGTGGGGCAGGCCTCGATCGGCCAGATCTTTATTGATGACCTGGCGATCACCAATACCCAGATGCGGGTGTACGGTCACTAGTGACCAAGTCGTCTGCGGGGCATGCAAGGTGCCCCGCAGACGAGTCCTCCGGCGAACGTGATCAGCCCAGCAGCAGGCTGTCGTCGTCCACTTCCAGCCCGCGCTGCTTCTCGAACAATTCCAGCAGGTCTTTCACTTCCAGTCCTTCCCGGTCCTGGCCGGCGATATCGAATACCACCTGGCCCTGATGCAACATCACTGTACGGTCGCCCACTTCCAGCGCCTGTTTCATGCTGTGGGTGACCATCAGCGCGGTGAGCTTTTGCTCTTCGATGATCTGTGTGGTCAGGTCCAACACGAAGGATGCGGTTTTCGGGTCCAGCGCGGCGGTGTGTTCGTCCAGCAGCAGGATGGCGGAGGGTGTCAGGCTGGCCATCAACAGGCTGACAGCCTGGCGTTGGCCGCCGGAAAGCAGGCCCATCTTGTCGCCGAGGCGATTCTCCAGGCCCAGATTGAGCGAGGCCAGGCTGGTTTTGAACTGATCCAGATAGCGTGCTTTGACCGCCGCGCTCAACCCACGGCGTTGGCCGCGCTTGATGGCCAGGGCGAGGTTTTCCTCGATGGTCAGGCCTTCGCAGGTGCCCGCCAGAGGGTCCTGGAAAACGCGGGCAACACGGCCGGAGCGTTTGTGGGTGGGCAGCTTTGTCACGTCCTGGTTGTCGACAATGATGTTGCCGTTGTCCACCATGACCTCACCGGCGAGGGCGTTGAGGAAGGTGGATTTGCCGGCGCCGTTGCTGCCAATCACGGTGACGAATTCGCCCTGGTTGACGGTCAGGCTCATGCCTCGGAGGGCCGGGTTTTCAAGCGGCGTGCCCTTGCCAAAGGTCAGGGTCAGGTCGGTTGCTGTAATCATGCTTCCTCCTCAGGCCTTTTTGCGGGTCAACCGCGCGGCAACGGACGTGCGAACACCTGGCAGCACAATGGCCAGGGTGACCAGCACGGCGGTGATCAGGTTCAGGTCCTGGGCCTGTAGCCCCAGGAAGTCCGCATTCAACGCCAGGGCGATGGCCAGGCGGTAGACGATGGCGCCGATCACACAGGCAATCAGGGCTCGGAGAACACTGGACGGCGTAAGCACGGCTTCACCACCGATAAGGGAGGCCAGGCCAATGACAATCACGCCAACACCCATGGTCACGTCCGCAGCACCCTGGCTTTGCGCGAACAGGGCACCGGCGAGGCCTACCAAACCGTTAGAGACGGCAACCCCCAGCACAATCATGGCACCGGTGGCGATACCTTGTGCACGGGCCATTCGCGGGTTGGCGCCGGTGGCGCGCATGGCCAGCCCGGTTTCGGATTTCATGAACCGCCACAGCAGCAACAGGCTTACCATCACCACGATGATGAATAACAGTACCGGCACCTGATGGTAGGCCAGGCCAAGGTCGTACCAGGGTGTGAGGACGGTTTCCTCGGTGAGCAGGGCGATGTTGGGCCGGCCCATGATGCGCAGGTTCACCGAATACAGCGCGATCATGGTGAGGATGGACGCCAGCAAGTTGAGAATGTTGAGCTTGACGTTCAGCAGGGCGGTTACCGCCCCGGCGCCCATGCCAGCGATAACGGCAGCACCGGTGGCCAACCAGGGGTTAACGCCCTCAATAATGAGGACGGCTGCTACAGCCGCACCCAGGGGAAAGCTGCCATCCACGGTCAGGTCCGGGAAGTCGAGTACGCGAAACGACAGGTAGATACCGAAGGCGACCAGCCCGTAGATCAGGCCGGTTTCGATGGCGCCATAAAACGCAATGTTACTAAGCATGGGATAGGGTCACCGTAAATGAAAACGGGCAGCCCTTGTGAGGCTGCCCGCTAACAGTGGATTACTTGTCGCTGTTTACGACTTTTTTCGCGTCACTGATCAGGTCGTCGGACAGGGTAATGCCCATGCGCTCTGCGGCAGCGGGGTTCACGAACAGTTCCAGGGTGTCCACGGATTCCACATCCATGTCACCGGGGTTGGCACCTTCCAGGATACGAGCCACCATGCCGCCGGTCTGGCGGCCGTGGTCGTAGTAGTCGAAGCCGAGGGCAGCAACGGCGCCACGGCTGACGGTGGCGGTGTCAGCGGCGAATACCGGAATACTGGCGCGCTCGCCCACGGAGATGACCGCTTCCACGGCGCTGATCACGGTGTTGTCGGTGGTCAGGTAGATGGCGTCCGCTTTGCCTACCAGGGAGCGGGCCGCACCGAGCACTTCCGAGGTCTTGGTGGCGGCGGCTTTGACCAGTTCCATGTCACGGGCCTGCAGGCGATCTTCAAGCAGCTCCACCAATGCCACGGCGTTGGCTTCGCCGGGGTTGTAGACGGTGCCGATGCGTTTGGCGTCTGGCACCACCCGCTCGAGCAGGTCGAGGTGGCGTTCGATGGGCAGCATGTCGGTCACGCCGGTGATGTTGGCTCCCGGAGCCTTCAGGCTTTTCACCAGCTTGGCGCCGACCGGGTCGGTCACCGCGGAGAAGACGACTGGAGTCTGGCGAGCGGCGGCGGCCATGGTCTGTGCCGACGGCGTGGCGATGGCGACGATCACGTCCGGGCCTTCACCCACGAACTTGCGGGCAATCTGTGACGCGATGGCGGCGTTGCCCTGGGCGCTTTCGTGCATGATGCGAACCTGTTCGCCGTCTTTGTATCCCTGTGCTTCCAGTTCGTCCCGTACGCCCTGATGAACGGCATCCAGTGCCGGATGCTCCACAATCTGGGTGATGGCGACCACCCGCTGTTCGTCGCTCTGTGCAGTGGCGGGTGCAATGGCAGCCATTGCCAGCAGGGCGGTGCCGATCAGCGTGCGCAGAATCTTGTTGGCCATAAACCGGTCTCCGGGTCTGTTCAGACTGTTTGGCGCGCCGGGAGATCGAACGCGCGTTTAATAATGGGGCGGGAGTTTATCACAAGCTATTGGATTGATGGGTAAGGGAAGGTACCTTTTACAGGGAGCTACGCGTTACAGGGATCTGCGCGGCAGTATGCCGGCCAAAAGTACATGTGAAGTGGAATAGTTTTAGTTCCGTCACGTTTTGACGGTGACGGCTGTGGTGAAATAGGCTACTAAAGTCTAATGCAGTGCAGCCCTTACATAATAAAAACACCGATAACTCAAAAATAACACAACGCAAGGAAGGTCCATGGACACTACTGACAAACTCCCTCTGGATATGGTTTATCACTGGGAACACGCCAAGGCGGATTCCCTGTACATGACTCAGCCCATTGGCGACGGCAAGGTTGTCGAATACACCTGGAAGCGTGCGGTGGATGAAGCCCGCCGGATGGCCTCGTACCTGAAATCCCTGAACCTGCCGGAAAAGAGCCGGGTCGGGATCATATCCAAGAACTGCGCGCAGTGGATCATGTCGGACTGGGCCATCTGGATGGCCGGCCACATCTCCGTGCCGCTGTACCCGACCCTGAATGCGGATACGGTGAACTACATCCTTAACCACAGCGAATGCGACGTTCTGTTTGTCGGTAAGCTGGACGACTGGGATCAGATGAAGTCCGGCGTGCCGGAGTCCGTGCGTTGTATTTCCTACCCACTGAGCCCGCCCAACGATTTTGAAACCTGGGACGACCTTGTGGGCAAGTACCCGCCACTGGAAGAGAACACCCAGCGGGATGCGGATGAACTGGCCACCATTGTGTACACCTCTGGCAGCACCGGCCGGCCGAAGGGCGTTATGCTGAGCTTCCGTAATATGGCATTTGCGGCCGCCGGTGGCACCCAGGTGCTGGGCGTTGGCGCGGAAGAGCGCATGCTGTCCTACCTGCCGCTGGCGCACGTTTTCGAGCGCACGTTTGTGGAGCTGGGCTCGCTGTACTCCGGTTTCCAGCTGTTCTTTGCCGAGTCGCTGGATACCTTTGTCCAGGATCTGCAGCGGGCACAGCCGACGCTGTTCCTGTCAGTCCCCCGCCTGTGGGTGAAGTTCCAGCACGGCGTTCTTCAGAAGCTGCCCAAGGAGAAGCTGGAAAAGCTGCTGAAGGTTCCGCTGCTGAACAAGGTGATCAAGAAGAAGGTGCTCAAAGGGCTGGGCCTGAACAAGGTCAAACTGGCTGGCAGTGGCTCCGCACCTCTTTCCAACGATGTGCTGGACTGGTACCGCAACCTGGGGCTGGAACTGCTGGAAGGCTACGGCATGTCCGAGAACTTTGCCTATTCCCACATGAACAAGCCTGGCCGTTCCCGCACCGGCTACGTGGGTGAAGCACTGCCCGGCGTGGAAATGAAGATCAGCGACGAGGGCGAAGTGCTGGTGAAAAGCCCGGCCACGATGATGGGGTACTACAAGGACGAAGAGAAAACCCGCGAAACGTTCTCAGAGGACGGTTTCCTGAAAACCGGCGACAAGGGCGAAATCGACGAGATGGGACGCCTGAAGTTGACCGGCCGCATCAAGGAAATCTTCAAGACCAGCAAGGGTAAGTACATCGCCCCAGCACCGATTGAGAACCGCCTGATGTCTCATGAGGCCATCGAAATGGTGTGTGTTTCCGGGGCCAACCAGACGCAACCCCACGCGCTGGTGATGCTGGGCGAGGAGATTCGTCCGAAGATGGCTGATGAAGCATTCCGCAAGGACATCGAGGCCAGCTTCAAGCAGTTGATTACGGACGTCAACAAGACCGTGGACCCTCACGAGCAACTGGCGTTCATTACCGTGGTCAGCGATGAATGGTCCATCGAGAACAGCTTCCTGACCCCGACACTGAAGCTGAAGCGTAATGTGGTTGAGGATGCGTATCAGGAAAATGTGGACTCCTGGTACGCAAAACGTGAGCCGGTCATCTGGCAGTAGAGAAAACCGACGTAAGTCGCATAGGGAAAGCACTGAAACGGGCATAAACTGAAGACATATTCAGGAGGGAATATGACTCAGTTAGCCCGGTTTCAGAAACGCATTTATGACATGATTCCGCTCTCGGAAGCATTGGGTGTGGAGCTGGTTTCCTATGACGGCCATGCGTTGTTGGTCAGTGCTCCGCTGGCCCCCAACCACAACCACCAGGGGACTGGCTTCGGGGGGAGTGTCTACTCGGTTGCAGTGATTTCCGCCTGGGGGTTGGTTGAGCTGGTATTGACCGACCTGGGATTGGCCGGAAAGGTGGTGATCCAGGTAGGTGAAATTGAGCACATTGAACCGGTAGACACGAACTTCTTCGCCCTGTGCCGCCTCCCCGGCGGTGAAGTCCCTGACCGATTCCGAAAAAGCCTGGCCCGCCATGGCAAGGGCCGGCTTTCCCTGATTGCTGAAGTGTACTGCGGCGAACCCACCACGGAACCCGTCAGAGAACCCGTTGCGGTTTTCCAGGGCCGTTTTGTGGTTCAGGGCGCGCATTCTCGTTCGGTGATCTAAGCGGACTTCCCGGCTGCCGCTTGAAGGCGGCGAACGTCAGCTAATGGCCCGGGTGTCGGAAATGGACTTGCTCATGAGGATGATCGGAATGATTCCGGCCAGCACGATAATCAATGCCGGCAGGGCGCTGTGGGCGAGCTTCTCGTCTGAGGCAAACTGGTACACGTAGGTGGCCAGGGTTTCAAAATTAAAGGGCCGCAGGATTAACGTCGCCGGCAGCTCCTTCATACAGTCCACGAACACCACCAACGCCGCCGTAATCAAGGTGCCCCGCAACATCGGCAGGTGAACCTTCAGCAGTGTGTTGCCCGGTGTATGGCCCAGGGACCGGGAGGCCATGTCCATACTGGGTGTAATTTTCTGCAGGGCACTTTCCACACTGCCAGCGGAGACCGCCAGGAAGCGAACGGTATAGGCGAACACCAGCGCAAATGCGGTACCACTAAGCAGCAGCCCACTGCTGACCCCGAAGTTGTCCCTCAGGATGCCATCCACCCAGTTGTCAAAACCGGCCAGCGGCACAATCACGCCCACTGCGAGCACGGCGCCGGGCATGGCGTAGCCCAGGCTGGACAGCCGCATCATCACGCGCATGCCCCGGGTATCGTGCAGGCGGCGGCTGTAGGCGAGGGTAACGCCAATGATCAGCGTGGTCAGCGCGGCGGTTCCCGAGAGAAACAGGCTGTTGAGCGTGTTGCGGACGAAGTCCGGGTTCCAGCTTTCGTCGAAGTACTCCCAGGCATAGTGACCAAGGGTGGCGGCCGGCAGCAGGAAACCGAAGATTACCGGAACGGCGCAGACGGCCACGCACACCCACTGGCGCGGGCGTGACAGGGTGAAGCGGCGGATTGGCTCGCGGTTGTCCCGCGCCGCAAACTGTTGCTGTTTGCGCCTGGAATAGCGCTCCAGGGTAACGAGGATAACGACGAAGGCCAGCATGGTGGTGGCAATCTGCGCGGCGCCTCCCAGATTCCCCAGGTTCATCCAGGTGTCGAACAGGCCGGCGGTCAGGGTTTGTACCGCAAAGAAATCCACCGTACCGAAGTCGTTCAGGGTTTCCATCAATACCAGCGACAGGCCAACCGCTACGGCAGGCCGGGCAATCGGCAGCACCACCCGGAAGAAGGTGCTGATGGCGGAATGCCCCAGGCTACGGCTGACCGCAAACAGGGAAGGGGATTGCTCCAGGAACGCGGCCCGTGCCAGCAGGTATACATAGGGATAGAGCACCAGGCCGATCATCAGGGTGGCGCCTTCCAGGCTGCGGATTTCGGGGAACCAGTAGTCGGCGGCGTTGTGCCAGCCAAACCAGTCCCGCATGGCGGTCTGAACCGGCCCGGCGTAATCCAGAAGGCTGGTATAGACATAAGCAATGACATAGGCAGGCACCGCAAAGGGTAGCAGCATGGCCCATTCAAAAAACTTGCGACCGGGAAAGTCGCACATGGTGACCGCCCAGGCGCTGGCGAGGCCGATAACCAGCGTGATGAAAGCCACGCCGGCCATGAGTTGGAGTGTGGTAACCAGATAGCGGGGAAGCGTGGTGTCCAGCAGGTGAGGCCAGATATTCTCTTCCGGAAACAGCGCCAGGATAAGCACCGACAGTACCGGAAGCGCCACGATGGCGGTGGTCACTGCGGCGGTGATCAGCCAGCGTTTCGAGGTCCGTTTTGCCAGCAGGGGGTATCTCGCCCCGGTCTGTTCAATGGCCTCGGACATAGGTTTCCTTTGGGTGAATTGGGAATAGGGTGCGGATTGTACAAAAAAGCCGGGACCTGAGTCCCGGCTTTTTCAATACATGGCTGGTTTAGTTGTCGTAATCGACGCGATCAACCATCTTCACCGCTGCGCTGCGGTTTTCCGCGATTTCCTGGAGAGACAGGTCGTCCGGGTTAATCTCACCCCATTCGGCCACCATGCCGGAGGGCTTTACGTCGGGGTTGGCCGGGTATTCGGTGTTGGCCTCGGCGTAAATCTGCTGTGCCTTGGGCTCTGACAGGAACTCCATCAGGCGGATGGCGTTGTCACGGTTGGGCGCACTTTTGGTCAGGGCGATACCGCTGATGTTGATGTGAGTGCCACGGCCAGCTGCGTTGGGGAATACCAGACGTACGGACTCGGCGGCCTCGCGCTGGTTCTCGTCGTTCAGCATGTTGCCGTAGTAATAGCTGTTACCGATGGCAATGTCGCACTCGCCGGCATGGATGGCCTTGATCTGGTCACGATCACCGCCCTGGGGCTTGCGTGCCAGGTTGTCTTTCAGGCCTTCCAGCCACTCTTCAGTGGCTTCTTCGCCATGGTGGGCGATCATGGAGGAGAACAGGGCAATGTTGTAAGGGTGCTTGCCGCTGCGGGTACAGATGCGGTCTTCCCATTTTTCATCCGCCAGTTGCTCGTAGGTCGTGATTTCGCCTTCTTCAACACGTTCCTTTGAGGCATAGATCAGCCGGCCGCGGGTGGTGAGGGCGAACCACTTGCCGTCAGGATGACGAAGGTTCTGCGGGACGTTGCTCTGCAGGGTTTCGTTTTCAATGCCTTCAACGAGGTCGCGCTCAACCAGCTCGTTGATGCGGGAGATATCCACCGTCATCACCAGGTCCGCGGGGCTGTTGCGTCCTTCACGCTCCAGTCGCTCTGCCAGGCCTTTCTTGGCGAAGACGACGTTGGTTTCGATACCGGTTTCTTCCTGGAATGCATTCAGCAGCGGTTCCAGCAGGTAAGCCTGGCGGTAGGAGTAGATGTTGACCTCGCCGTCAGCGCTGGCCTGCAGGGGCAGCGCGCAGGCTGCTGCGATGGCAGTCGCCGCAAGTTTCATTTTCATGGTAGGTATTCCTTTATGGTTTTGGGTAAGGGGTGATCTTTATACGTGTAGTGAGACGTAATGGTAGTTAACAATGCCAACTATTCTTATTTGTGTTTCGCTGAGTGTCAATACACCGTTGCCAACTTATCGCGGAAATGGTGTTATGCTTCGGAAGACTATAAAAACTATGTAAAAAGTGGTGGGCATACAGACTATGGTTGGGAATGATCGAAGAGTGCACGGTCGCACAGCAATGAGTGCGAAGGTTCGGGTTACCCATGAAGAACTTGGTGAATTCGTGTTCTCAACCAGGGACATTTCCGATGGTGGCGTTTTTATTGTTGTCGACACCGAACCCTTCGCACCGTCGATCGGTGACAGTGTTCAGGTTCAGGTGCAGGGCCTTCCGGTGCCTGCTCCCGTGCTGGATATGGTGGTGGTACGTAAGACCAACGATGGTTTTGGTCTACAGTTTGCGGATCAATAGACGGTGCTCACCTGAATGATATTCAACAGATTTTTCTTCCTTGTGCGGCTTATCGTCGCCGTTCTGCCATTTGTCCTGAGTGGGTGCGCATCCTATTACACCCACTATGCGGTGTTTCCCGCTGAGAATTCGGCTGGCGAAGATCGCCAGGTAAAATTGACGTGGCAGACTGCCGAATACCCCGGCTGGTGGGTGGCGGATAACCGGTCCACACCCATTACCGTCGAAACCCAATGCAGCGCCCGTGAATGGCGTCTGGTGGATGACAGCCATGAAGACGCCGCCGACCAATCCTGCGGGGAGGGTATCCGGGCCTGCGGTAACGAAGGGCTGGACCGTGTTGCCCGCACGGGCGCGTCGGTAGCTGGCAAGCGCTGCATGACGATAAACGCGGACGATCCGGCGGCACGCGTCACCGATATTGGTTCGTCACTGGATCTGCTGGTGTCCTGTGAGCCGGCCAAGACCGTTCGGGGTAGTGGCGATGATGCCGACAACATCGACTATATCCGGGCTTCAACGGTGCCTTACACTATCTATAGCCGCAAATCCCCCCGTGGATCACTTCACGCCCGGCCGCCGGAACTGGATGATTCGGTTTGTGACGACGAATAGAAGGGCAGCGACCTGTCAGTAATGTGAATGGTGTCACGTTGCTACATTTTGTTTCCTGATGATAGTTTCGGTTACTCCCTGTCGCGTTCCGGTTACTTCACACTACATAAATGTAATGGACTCTTTCTGAGCGGGCGTCACAATGGTGATTATCGATTCGTGCACGTGTGAGAGGTGTCCCGTGGGAGTCCGCCAAAAGAAAATTGCTGTACACGATCTGCAGATCGGCATGTTTGTGTCTGATCTTGATCGCCCGTGGCATCAGACACCTTTCCCCATCCAGGGCTTTCATATCCGCTCGCAGGATGACGTGCGTTCACTGGTGACTCACTGCAAGTGGGTGATTATCGATGAGGCCGAGGTTCGCGAGGCCATCGATCAGAGCAAACCCGGAAAACGCATCTTCAGGCGCCCGAGCAAACGCTCAGGGCATGAGCGAGATTCGGTACAGTTGCCGCCTCTCAATATCAAGGAGCCGGTCAAGTACGACTCCGTAACGACCATGCGCAGAGAACTGAAGGTGTCCAAGAAGCTGATGATCGATGCGGAAGCGTCGCTGAATCAGGTTTTTGAGGCCATTCGTCAGCGTGAAACGCCAGACCTTCGGGGGGTGGCTGTCGTCACCCAGAAAATGGTTTCCAGCGTTGTTCGCAATCCCGACGCCATGCTGTGGCTCAGCCGCACCCGTCACCATGACAACTATACGTATCGGCACTCCCTGAATACGGCAGTATGGGCGCTGGTCTGTGGCCGTCAGTTGGGCCTGAATGAAGGCCTTCTGAATCACCTTGGGCTGGGCTGTCTGCTGTCTCAGGTTGGCAAGCTGGACCTTCCTGCCCGCATTCTTGCCAATGAGGGCAAGCTGGACTCCGAGGACTTCTCCGTTTACCGAACCTACGTGGAACGCGGTGTTGCGAAGCTTGCAGACAGCGGTTTATCCCGCGCGGTTCTCAGTGTTGTGCAGGGCCACCGCGAACGGCATAACGGATCCGGTTTCCCGGAAGGTGTCCGGGGCGATCGGATTCCACTGCTGGCCAAGGTGGCGGGGCTGTCGGAGTATTTCGAGACACTGATTGGCCCGCGGACTTCAGCTGAGCCCATGACGCCGGCCCGCGCGGTGACGCTGTTGTATGAAATGCGCAACATTGAATTCCAGGAGGACCTGGTGGAGCAGTTTATCCAGGCCATTGGCATTTACCCCACCGGCAGCCTGGTTGAGCTTAATGATGGCCAGCGCGGTATTGTGGTTTCCCATGCGCCGGAGCGTCGGTTGTGGCCGAAGGTTATGGTGATGACGGACTGCTATCACCGTCCGTTGAAGTCCGCCCGGATCGTGGACCTTGCAAAATACAACGAAGGGCGTGGCGCGCATGACACTCTGACAGTGGCCGAGTGTCTGCCCCATGGTACGGAAGGCTTGAACCCGGAGCACTACGACGTGACTGGTGCGGAGTCCCGCTGGAACCTGTCACGCATTGTCGGCGCCTGATACGGCTCGGGTTATCGAGCAATTATTGAATAAGTACCCTGAGCTGTTTCTTCACCCATCGGTAGGTACCTTCGGGGCGGAAGTTCACCGACAGCTCGGATTCTCCTCCGGATTCACCCGCAACAAAATACTCCACAGACGCTGACTGCCAGTCGAAAGAGTGCACCACCACATCCTGATCGCGGGTGCTGATGGCTTCGATGGTATCCAGTTGCGGCTGATCGGCTATCTTGCGTACCCGCACGGTTTTAATAGCGGTGTCCGAAGCGGGGAATTCCGCCACATAATCGTCCAGGTAATAACGGTTGGCCAGTTGGGTGGTGATGGTGTCCAGTTCCCGCGTGAGATAACCCTCGGCGTCCTCGACATCCACATCCTCCAGGCTGCGAACGGCGTTGAGGATGCGATCGCGCTTGCTTTGCAGGTCCTCCCGATACTCCACGTCTTCGTCACGGTCCTCTTCTTCGTCCGGGCGAGGGTCCGCGTTGGCGATTTCCTCTTCAGTGGGTGGGTCTTCACAAAGCTCATCGTCGGCTGGGTAGAAGCAGATGCTTTGCAGCAACTGGTTGGCGGGAGACGGCGAGTTGCCACCTTCGGCGAAGTCGTTTTCAGGAACGTTGAAGTCGATAGGCGCGTCCAGATCGGGTAGCGCGGCATTCAGTTGCGTAATAACCCGCTCCCGTATGTCGATGCCCTGGCCATTGGAGAGGTTCAGGCTCCAGTTGAGCGCCAGTAGAAACCGCGTCATGTTGATCAGGGTAACTTCATCCTGGATCAGTTGCTGTTCTGTCAGTCGGTGGTTCTGCAGTCCTTCGTCGGTGGTGCCTGGTATCTCCAGCGCAGTTCGCAGGTCCGGGAAGAATTCCAGAGGGGTGACAATGGACCGCGCGGGAATCCCATCCGCCAGTTGCAGGTTGCCGACGCGAAGGCTGATCCGTTCGCCGGGGTAGTAGTTGAAGCGTCCGTTGGCGTCAGTGGTGCCGTTGCGGCTGGCTGTGGAATAGGTAAGCCCGGTGATACCCGCCGGCATGAGCTGCCCCGTGCGTGAACCGTCATCTCCGCCGCTGCCGTCGCCACCGAAGCACCCGGCCAGTAGGACCGTTAATGCGAGCGGGCAAATCAGAGACGGTAATGCAGATGTGAAGTGAACGGATCTCATGGTGGCGCGTACATTCCCTGGCGTTCGGTCGGTGGTGCAAGACCTTTTGTAAGTTGTTGTAACCGGCATTATAAGGACGGCACTGGTGCCATATCGGGAAACCTGTCGCAGTTTGGGGTTTTAGTCGGTGTAGCGGGATTGCGCCGAACTACTTGAATTTCACTTTCCGGGCCTCCAGTTATAGCTTTTGTTTTTTCTATTCCACTATTGGGCGCGGCAGCAGCATTGTCGGTGGCCCCTGCAGCTCTGGATTCACTATGACCAACGCACTTGAAATCGAAGGTCTGGTCAAGACCTATGGCGACGGCTTCCAGGCCCTGAAAGGGATTGACCTGCATGTCGCCGAAGGTGACTTTTTTGCCTTGCTAGGACCCAACGGGGCGGGGAAGTCCACCACCCTTGGCATTGTTTGCTCACTGGTGAATAAAAGCGCGGGCAAGGTTCGCGTATTCGGATCTGACATCGACACCCATCTATCGGACGCCAAACTGAACCTGGGTGTTGTGCCCCAGGAGTTCAACTTTAACCAGTTTGAGAAGGTGTTCGACATTGTGACCACCCAGGCGGGCTATTACGGTATTCCTCTGAAGAAGGCATCGGAGTCCGCAGAAAAGTACCTGCGCCAGCTTGGGCTCTGGGATAAGCGCAATACGCCGGCCATGATGCTGTCGGGGGGCATGAAGCGGCGGCTGATGATTGCCCGGGCGCTGGTGCATGAACCCAAGCTGCTAATTCTGGATGAGCCCACGGCCGGGGTGGATATCGAGTTGCGCCGCTCCATGTGGACGTTCCTGGAAGAGATGAACCGACAGGGCACCACCATCATCCTGACCACCCACTACCTGGAGGAAGCGGAAGCCCTGTGCCGCAATATTGCCATCATCGACCACGGCAAGATCCTGCGTCACACCAGCAAGCGAGCGTTGTTGCAGCAGTTGAGCTCTGAAACCTTTGTGCTGGACACCGCCGAGCCGTTGACGGAAGCACCGGTGCTCGACGGTTTCTTCAGTCACATGGATGACGAGGGTGCCCTGGTGGTGGATGTGGAAAAGGGCCAGAGTCTGAACGGCATGTTCATCCAGCTGGAAGAGCAGGGCGTTCGCGTGGTCAGCATGCGCACCAAAGCCAACCGACTCGAAGAGCTGTTTATCCGCATGGTTGAGGACAACAACCCCCGTAACGCCACCCAGGGAGAAACCGCATGAGAACGGATGCGATGCTGACCGCGTATAAAACCATCGTCACCCGTGAAATCCGTCGCTTCATGCGGATATGGCCACAAACCCTGTTGCCACCGGCGGTCACCATGACGCTGTACTTTATTATTTTCGGCAACCTCATTGGCTCGCGCATCGGGGTGATGGGCGGCTTCGATTATATGGCGTTCATTGTTCCAGGGCTGATCATGATGTCGGTGATCACCAGTTCCTACGCCAACGTGGTGTCGTCGTTTTTCTCCATGAAGTTCCAGCGCAGCATTGAGGAGTTGCTGGTGTCACCTGTGCCCAACTGGGTGATCCTCGCCGGCTATGTAACAGGTGGTATGTCCCGGGGATTGGGCATTGGGTTGATCGTAACGCTGCTGTCACTGGGCTTTACGCAGTTGTCGATCCATCATCTGCCGATGGTGATCCTGACGGTGTTCCTGACATCGGCGCTGTTTTCGTTAGGTGGTTTCATCAATGCCATGCTGGCGACCAAGTTTGATGATATTTCCATTGTGCCGACCTTTGTTCTGACACCGCTGACTTACCTGGGCGGGGTGTTCTACTCGATCGACATGCTGCCGGGGTTCTGGCAAGGGGTGTCGATGATCAACCCGATACTCTACATGGTGAATGCCTTCCGCTACGGTATTCTGGGCGTGTCGGATGTTAATCCCTACGTCGCCCTTGGTATGATTCTGCTGTTTATTGCCATTCTGTCTGCCATTTCCCTGCGCATGTTGGCGCGCGGTAAGGGCATACGTCACTGATGAACGTTTCCCAGGATTGATCATGGCCCTTAATGATGCCCCGCTGGGCAAATCCAGCGACTACCCGGATGCCTACGATCCGCAATTGTTGTTTCCCGTGGCACGGGAGGAAAACCGTCGCCGCATCGGCCTGGAGGATGGCCGCTGGCCCTGGTTCGGGGAAGACTTGTGGCAGGCCTGGGAAATTTCCTGGTTGCGCACCGGGGGCGTGCCCGCAGTCGCCTGGGCGGAAATTCGGGTGCCTTCGGCGTCGCCGTCGATTATTGAGTCCAAGTCTCTCAAGCTGTACCTGAATTCCCTGAACCAGACAGTGTTTTCCTCCGCCGATCAGGTTCGGGATGTGATTGCTCGTGACCTGTCGAGCGCAAGCGGTGCGGCGGTCAATGTAGACCTGCACAGTGTTGATCAGGGAGCGAGAGCGGTCGGTCGGCCGGAAGGCTTCGTGCTGATCGACGACGAGGATGTGGAATCCGTGGGCTACGACTACAACCCGGACAGCCTACAGGCGACGGGTGATGTGGTGTCGGAGAAACTGTGTTCGCACCTGCTGAAAAGCAATTGCCCCGTCACCGGCCAACCGGACTGGGCAACGGTGCTGATCGATTACACCGGCCCGGCGATGGACCGGGCAGGGCTGCTGCAATACATCGTGAGTTTTCGCCAGAAGCAGGACTTTCATGAGCATTGTGTGGAAACGATGTTTACCGACCTGATGGCCCGTTGTCAGCCGCAGAAGCTGTCGGTGTGCGCCCGTTATACGCGAAGGGGTGGTCTGGATATCAACCCCTGGCGCAGTACCGACCCGGAAGAGGCGGTAGGGCCACGGTTGATCAGGCAGTAGGTGTAAAGGCGGGAACGGTCAGGAATCCTCTTCCTGGCGCAGTCGCTCAGCGGCATCCTCGAGCGCAGACAGGATGGACTCCCGTTCCCGTTCGGTGATTTTTTCCGAATCCAGGTACATGGCAAAGCCGCTGCGTTCGTGCTCAAGGAAACTGCGGTTGGGGCCCATGTCGCGGCGGAAATCCACCACTTCGTAGATGGAGACCGGGCGGCCGAAGCCTTTAACCGTGATCTCGCCCTTGTCGCGGCACATGATGCGGTCCTTGATCAGCGAGAAGGTTTCGTAGGAGATCAGGATTTCACCGGGTTCAGCCAGGGATTCCAGGCGGCTGGCCAGGTTCACTTCCTTGCCGATGATGGTGTAGTCCATGCGGTTCTCGGCGCCGAAGTTGCCAACGGTGGTGTAGCCTGTGCTGATGCCCATGCGGATTTCCAGCGGTGTCTTGATACCCTGGCTGCGCCATTTCTGCCGCATGATTTTCATGTGTTTACGCATTTCCACCGCCATGGACACGCAGGCGAAGGCGTCTTCTTTCTGGCCCCGGCTGGTGGGGTCACCGAAGAAAATCATGATGGAATCGCCAACGAACTTATCGATGGTGCCGCCGTATTTGAGGGCCACTTCCGACATTTCGTTGAAGTAGTGGTTCAGCAGTTCCGTCAGTGCTTCCGGCTCCATCTCTTCGGACAGTTCTGTAAAACCCTTGATGTCGGAGAAGAAGACGGCCAGTTTCTTGCGTTGTGTTTCCAGCCGCACGTCTCTTTCACCGGTAAAGATGGACTGCCACACCTGCGGTGACAGGTACTTGGAGAGTTTGTGGGACAGGGCAATGGATTGTTCCCGCTGATTCTGGATCTGGGTTTTTGCCATCATCAGCGCGCGGGCCTGCTGGTGGGAATAGAACGCAGTCACACAGATATAAAGGCCGGTGGCACTGATCGCGATAATGCTGGTGATCATCGGCGACTGCAGTGACTCGGCGGGGCCCACGATGGCAACGCCGATGGCGCCGCAGGCGGCCATGATCATGGTGCCTAGCAGCCACTGGCGGATGCCGCCCACAATCAGGCAACTAAACATCAGCATCAGTGCCACGGCGACCGAGGGTATCGCAATCAATCCAATGCAGCCGACGAATCCACCCCCGATGGCGCAATCCGTTAACAGCATTTTCTGGCGAATACGGGATGAGTTACGGAGAAACGTTCGCCGGGTAAGTTGATGGGCAATGTGTGGCCAGGTCAGGGCGCCTGAAAGCAGCCACAGCATCCACAGGCCGAAGACGTCTTGCAGTACGCCTGACACAATAATGCCGGCAGTCGCCGTATACGCCAGTATCCTGCCGTTGTAATCCGGCATGGGCGGGATGGCAATCGGATGGTTCTGCGCGTCAAGCACGGCGGCCTTGCTGGCACTGGTACTGGCGTTACGCAGGTCAATCGGTGCGCTCATCATTCAGAAACGGATCCGCCCGACGAGCATATCTCTGAACATCACCCAATCGCCCATCAGGCTGTACAGTGGGTGTTTGAAGGTGGCAGGTCGGTTTTTCTCGAAGCCATAGTGGCCAACCCAGGCAAACCCGTAGCCGATGACGGGCAGGAGCAACAGATAGAGGAACTTGGCCGTTACAATGGCGTAGAGTGTAACGAGGATGACCAGCAGGCTGCCGACGAAGTGAAGCCTGCGGCAGTTTACATCGCTATGTTCTTCAAGGTAGTACGGATAGAAGTCCGCGAAATTGCGGAATGTTTGCTGTTGGCTCATAGGGCGTCTACCGGCTCGCTTATCGTTTTTAAGGTAGATAGTACTGTCTGATAGTGGAAAGTACTTAGACTAAAGACTAACAGTAAACCATCTGTCCCACAATTCATACGGTCGTTTGGCCCGAACTGACGTATTGAAATCAACCACAGCGAGGCGATATGACAGCAGTAATGGAAGCCCTGTTAAAACGATCTTCAGAGCCACGCCTGGAGGCGCCAGCACCGGACCCGGCAACGCTTGAAAATGCCTTTGCCTGCGCCGCGAGGGCGCCGGACCATGCGTTGCTGAGGCCCTGGCGGTACCTGATTATTGAGGGAGACGAGGCATTGAACGCCCTGGGTGAATTGTTTGCCGCCACCTGTGGCGACGGCGCCTCGGAAAAGGAGCGGGAAAAACGCTGCAAGAAGGCACTGCGGGCGCCTATGGTGATCGTTGGCGTTGCGTCTTACCAGTCCCATCCCAAAGTGCCGGAGATCGAGCAGTCCATGTCGGCCGCGGTGGGGATGGGGTATTTGTTGTTGGCTCTGGAGTCCGCCGGGTTTGGAGGCATGTGGCGTACCGGTGCCATGGCGCACGATCCAGCTATCAAGCGAGGCTTGGGGCTGCAGGACAATGAGATCATAACCGGGTTCCTGTATACCGGCAGTGTCAGTGCGCACAAGCCCAGCATACCCAGGCCTGAACCCAAAGAGTTTGTCAGGCGCTGGCCCCACTAGTTGCCGCCCCGTTGCCCCCGCCCCCGGCGCGGGGGAAATCCCTTGCCGCTTTCCGCCCTCAATTTACGATTCGGATAAGCCGATACCTGCCTCAGCCCGCACACCGCAACACCTCCTGAAAACTGGCATCGCGATTGCTTTTACCTCTGCAAGAACGCACAAACGGCAAAACGACCAACGCCGTGTGCAGGAATCGGAGGCACTATGGCAATTTCCCTGGACAAAGCATTAGGCATTCATCAGCACGCCCTGGAAGGCAGGGTAAAGCGTGCGGAGGTGTTGGCCAACAACCTCGCCAACGCAGATACCCCGGGCTACAAGGCGCGGGATGTGGACTTTCAGGCGATGATGCAGAAGGCCCAGGACAGCATGAGTGGTTTCGGCATGACCCGTACCCACGAGTCCCATATGGACACCTCGCCCATGGGCGCGGACAGCGAATTGCTCTATCGGGTACCGCACCAGCCGTCCGTGGACGGCAACACGGTGGATGCCCAGCAGGAGCAAACCCGTTTCATGCGTAATGCCATGGATTACCAGGCCAGTTTCCAGTTCCTGGACGGAAAGGTTTCAGGCATCAAAAAGGCACTCTCTGGCCAGTAAAACTGGGCGCAGCCATTAATTGAGGAGCACCATCATGTCTCTGGGTAACATTTTCGACATCGCCGGTTCCGGTATGACAGCCCAGTCGCTGCGGCTGAACACCACTGCGTCCAACATCGCCAATGCCGAGACGGCCAGTTCCAGTACGGATCAGACCTATCGCGCCCGCAAGCCTGTTTTCGCGGCGATACAGCAGTCCATGCTGAATCCGTCTCAGCAGAGCATGGCGTTTGGCAGCGACAACGGCCCGGGGGCAGGCGTTCGGGTTGAAGGCATCGTCGAGAGTGACGCCGAGTTGCAGATGCGCTACGAGCCTGATCATCCCGCCGCGAACGAGGATGGGTACGTGTTCTACCCCAACGTCAACGTGGTTGAAGAAATGGCGGACATGATGTCGTCGTCGCGCAGCTTCCAGATGAATGTGGACATTATGAACAGCGCCAAATCCATGATGCAGCGTATCCTGACCCTGGGTCAGCAGTAACCGAGCGAGGATTGAATCATGAGCGTAGTGAATAACACGACAGACGCTTCGGATGTGCTGAGCCAGTATCGAGTGCAGCAGGATCAGGCCAAGAGCGGAAGTGAGCTGGGCAAGAACGAGTTCATGGAATTGATGATCGCTCAGCTCAAAAACCAGAACCCTCTCGAACCTCAGGACAACGGCGAATTCATCTCTCAGCTGGCGCAGTTCAGCTCCCTGGAGGAAATGCAGAGCCTGTCCGGCAGTGTCGACGATATGGCCAGCCAGTTCCGCTCCACCCAGGCACTGCAGGCCTCTGCAATGGTCGGGCGTACGGTCTTGGCACCTTCATCCATTGGCGTGCTTGGCGCGGACGGTGAAATATCCGGCAACGTTTCCGTTCCGGCAACCACATCCGGGCTGAGAATCACCATTGAGAATGAGTCCGGTGAGCAGGTCCGGCAGATTGATATGGGTGAGCAGCAGCCTGGCCAGACAGCGTTCAGCTGGGACGGCAAGGATGGCAACGGCAACAGTTTGCCACCCGGACGCTACAAGGTGGTCGCAGAAGCCTCGTACCCCGGCGGGCTTGAGCAACTCGGCACCATGGTCAGCGCCAATGTCGACAGTGTGTCGCTGGGGCAGGGTGGCAGCATTACTCTGAACCTGGCCGGCATGGGCTCCATCGCGCTGCAAGATGTTCAGCAGATTAATTGATACCGGTGAAACAGTAAGAGGTGGAGTATGGGTTTTAACACAGGTCTTAGCGGTTTAAGGGCGTCATCGGTTGATCTGGATGTCACCGGTAACAACATTGCCAATGCGAGCACAGTAGGTTTCAAGAGCAGTCAGGCGCAGTTTGGCGACCTGTACGCTAGTGGTTTCCTGAGTGCCGGCACCAATCCGATTGGGGACGGTGTGCGGGTGCAGGACGTGAAGCAGAATTTTGGGCAGGGCAATATCAGTTTCACCGACAACGGCCTGGACCTTGCCATCAACGGTGACGGTTTCTTTGTGCTGAATAATGGCGGTGAGGTGCGGTATTCCCGTGCCGGCCAGTTCGGTGTCGACAAAGACGGGTTTGTCACCAATAACCAGAACATGCGGGTTCAGGGCTTCGTTGCCGATGAAGACGGTAACCTTTCCGGTATTCGTGGTGATCTGCAGGTTGAAACCGATAATCTGGCGCCTCGTCGGACCACGAATCTACGCTCGGACCTGAACCTGGATTCCCGGGAAACCGTGTTGGAACGCCGAGTTGCCGATATGGGTGATTACACGGCGCCCGCCGGCTCCACCGGTTTTCCGTCTGAAACCTTCGAAATCACCTACGCAGATGGCAGCGTGGTTAGCGTGCCCATCAACGCGGCGGGATCGACTGATTTCTCAGCGGCTGACGTTGTGGATGTGCTCAATGGGCAGGACGGTCTCTCTGCCTCCGCGACCACCACCTATGAGGGGATGTCCGAGGCGGACTTGAACGCCGCCATTGCGGCTGGCAACTTCAGCTTTGACCTTGCGGTAGGCGGGGTCACTGTGCCCGTTGATACGACAGGTGTGACCGATGCGGCTTCGCTGGTCACTGCAATTAACAACGCCCAGGCGCCGACGATCTCGGCGTCGCTCACAGGCGGTAACCTGAGGCTGATCGACAACCGTGGCAACAACGTCACCGCCGGTTTTACCAGCGACGGCCCGAACCCGGCACCGGAGACAACCGTTGGCACGGTGAGGCCGCAGGCCGATCGGGAGATTACCGATATTGCGTCAACCAGCGGCGCCACGAACCTCACGGATTCATGGAACGCACGCAACATTGAGATTACCAACCAGTTCAATCCGCTGGATCAGCGTACCTACAATCACGCAACATCGACCACCGTTTACGACAGCCTGGGTAACTCTCACGAGATGACCCAGTTCTACGTCAAGCAGCCAGCACCGGGTAATGGTGTGGGTGTCAGCGAGTGGTCAGTGTATTTGCAGATAGACGGTGAATTTGTTGCGGGCACCGATCAGAACCCCTATCAGGCTCGCTTTGACCAGGATGGGGAGCTGCAGTCCGTGAATGGTGACCCCAATGGCGAAATTCTGATCAGTGACTGGACGCCGAAAGACGCCGATGGCACGCCGAACGGCGCTGACGGTCCTCCAGCACCCGGAGAGGTTATCACCACGCCGATTCCAGAGCCCCCCACCACCTCGGCCTTCGTTCTGGACCTTGGCAATACCACCCAGTACGGGAGCAACTTTGGCGTAAACGACCAGCGCCAGAACGGGTATGCCACTGGCAGGCTGTCGGGCCTGGATGTGTCCGACCAGGGCGTGCTGTTCGCCCGCTACACCAATGGCCAGTCGCAGTCCCTGGGGCAGGTGGCCCTTGCATCGTTCAACAACACTAACGGACTTTCGCCTGTCGGGGAAACCACCTGGGTTGAAACCTTCGAGTCCGGCCAGCCCATTATCGGTGCACCTGATACCGGAACCCTGGGGTCGATCAAGGCCAGTTCCATCGAGGAGTCCAACGTGGATCTTTCGGCGGAACTGGTGAATCTGATCATTGCCCAGCGTAATTACCAGGCTAACGCCAAGACGATTGAAACCTCCGATGCGGTTACCCAGACCATCATCAACCTCCGCTAATTCTGAAATGTGAACATGGCACAACTCCTGCTTGAACATAGGAAAGACTGGAAACAGTCAATATTCCGGCAGGAGTTTTCCCATGGACAAAGCCCTCTATATAGGAATGTCCGGCGCCAAGCAGAACATGCTGTCCCAGCGCGCCCACGCCAATAACCTGGCAAACGTCAGTACCACCGGTTTCAAGGCGGATTTCGCCCAGGCCCGCAGTATGCCGGTTTTTGGTGAACATCATCCCACCCGTGCCTATGCCATGGCAGAGAGGCCCGGAACAGACCTGTCCGCCGGTGCATTGATGGACACAGGCCGCAAGCTGGACGTCGCCGTTGAAGGTGATGGCTGGCTGGCCGTCCAGAATCAACAGGGCGAGGAAGTATTCACCCGTTCCGGCAGCATGCAGATCGACGTCAATGGCCTGATGCGTCTCTCCAGCGGAGAGATGGTCATGGGTAATGGCGGACCGGTGGCGCTGCCGCCGTTCGATAACGTGCAGATTGGCGCGGACGGAACCATTTCCGTGGTTCCCGTTGGCGGTCCGCCGGACCAGTTGGTTGAGGTGGATCGACTGAAGCTGGTGAACCCACCCCGGGAGGCGCTGGAAAAAGGTGCAGATGGCTTTATCCGTCGCAAGGCGGACCAGGCGCTGGATGGTCCAGAGCCGCCTGATGCCACTATGCGCGTCGCGTCGGGGTTTCTGGAAAGCTCTAACGTCAACGCCGTGGAAGAGATGATCTCCAACCTGCAGTTGTCCCGTCAGTATGAAATGCAGGTAAAGATAATGACCACCGCCAACGAGAATGCCGAGGCGTCGGCACGACTGTTGCAGAACCTCTGATAAACCCTATGAACATCGCCCGGGTGAGCGCAGAAGCGGCAAAAATCGGCCGCATTGAAAACGCCCCCGGCAAGGAGTAGACGACATGCATCCAGCACTTTGGGTCAGCAAAACCGGGTTGAGCGCGCAGGACACCAATATGTCCACGATCTCCAACAACCTGGCTAACGTGAACACCACTGGTTTCAAACGCGACCGCGCGGTGTTTCAGGATCTGCTGTACCAGATCGACCGGCAACCCGGTGGTCTGAATACCCAGAACTCGGAGCTGCCGTCCGGCCTCCAGCTGGGTACCGGTGTTCGCATTGTCGGCACCGCCAAGCAGTTTTCCCAGGGCAATCTGGAAGTCACCGAACAGCCCCTGGATATGGCTGTGAACGGCCGTGGGTTCATGCAGATCCTGCTCCCGGACGGGCAGATCGCCTATACCCGCGATGGCCAGTTCCAGTTGAACTCCAACGGCGACATCGTTAACCCGGACGGCTACCTTCTTGAGCCCAATATCAATGTTCCTGAGAATGCCACCAACATCACTATTGGCAAAGATGGCACGGTTACAGCTGTGACGGATGATCAACAGGCGCCACAGAATCTTGGCCAGATTACCCTTGTTAATTTCATTAACCCTCAGGGCTTGCAGGCCATCGGCAACAACCTGTTCAAAGCCACCAATGCCAGTGGAGATCCGGCGGAAGGTGTGCCAGGTCTCTTAGGTCTAGGGTCTCTGGAACAGGGCATGGTGGAGTCCTCCAATGTGGAAGTTGTGGAAGAATTGGTCAACATGATTACCACCCAAAGAGCTTATGAGATGAACTCGAAAGTGGTCTCCGCAACCGACCAGATGCTCCAGTTTATTACGAATAATATAGGCTAACCCTGAGAGGGCGCAGGGAGAAGAGTTATGACGCGTGCGTATCATGGAAACAGCAGATTGAGCCAGATCAGTTCGGTATTGATGATTGCTGGACTGGTCATACTTCAGGGATGTACGGCGCTTAGCCGAGAACGTCCTGTGCCGGACGACCCCGCCTATACGCCGGTTCGAGCGGATAATATGATGCAGCGTGACCCCAACTCTGGCGCCATCTACCAGTCGTCTCGCAACTACAGTCTTTACGGAGATACTGTGGCTCTGAACGTTGGTGATGTGCTCACAGTTAATCTGGAGGAGTCTACCCGCGCTAGCAAGAATGCCGACACCCGTATTATCAAGGACAATGAAATCACATTGCCCGAGCCAAACATTCTGGGCAGGAACAACTTTGGGATCGGTACTTCACTTAACAAAGAGCGTGATTTTAAAACCAGAGCCGATGCTGATCAGAGCAACAGTCTTGCTGGCAGCATTACAGTCTCGGTGACTGAGGTGCTGCCTAACGGCGTGCTGAGAGTACGAGGCGAGAAGTGGCTGTCCCTGACCAACGGTGATGAGTATATCCGCCTGACGGGGCTTGTTCGTCCGGAGGACATCTCACCCGACAACACCGTGGCCTCCAACCGAATTGCTGATGCCCGTATTGCCTACGGTGGTACTGGTGACTTTGATCAGGCCAACCAGATGGGTTGGCTGGCGCGGTTCTTTAACAGTGAGTGGTTCCCGCTATGAAGATGCTGAGGTTTGGGTTACTGATGATTGCGCTCTCCGTGATCGCAGCGCCTGTGCTGGCAGACCGCCTGAAGGATCTGGCGCGCATCAAGGGTGTGCGTAACAACCAGTTAGTGGGTTACGGGCTGGTGGTTGGCCTGGATGGTACCGGTGACAAAGCGCCGTTCACCAACCAGACCTTTCGCAACATGATGACCCAGTTCGGCATTACCCTGCCGCCGGGCGTAAACCCCAATCTTGCCAACGTGGCTGCGGTTACCATCACGGCCAACCTGCCTCCTTTCGCCAAGCCAGGCCAGGAACTGGATATTACGGTGTCGTCCATCGGCAACGCCGATAGCCTACGTGGCGGTACTCTGTTGATGTCGCCGTTAAAAGGGGCTGACGATCAGGTCTATGCTATGGCCCAGGGTAGCCTGGTGGTCGGTGGTTTTGGCGCCCAGGGTGCCGACGGTTCGCGGATCACTGTGAACGTTCCCAGTGTTGGCCGGATTCCCAGTGGCGCCACTATTGAGCGGGAGGTTATGTCTCCGTTCACCCGTGGCGATACCATTACCTTCAACCTGTTGCGGGCTGACTTCACGACGGCTCGCCGGGTGGTGGAAGCGATCAATGGTCAATTGGGCCCGGACATGGCGTATGCCCACGATGCGACCTCGGTCTCCGTCAAGGCGCCGAGGGACCCATCCCAGCGCGTAAGCTTTCTGTCGATTCTGGAAAACATTGAGGTTAATCCGGCGGAAGACGCTGCCAAGGTGGTCATCAACAGCCGCACCGGCACCATTGTGGTAGGGCAGAACGTCAAGGTCAGCCCGGCGGCGGTGACCCACGGTAACCTGACCGTCACCATTGAAGAGAATCCCGAAGCCAATCAGCCAAACCCGTTCACCGATGGTGAGACGGTGATCGAGCCCAATACCCAGATCGCCATTACCGAAGATCCGGCCCGAATGTTCCAGTTTGGCCCGGCGGTCACCCTGAACGAGATTGTCCAGGCCGTGAACCAGGTAGGTGCGGCGCCCGGTGACGTAATGGCGGTGCTCGAAGCCCTCAAACAGGCCGGCGCCTTGCGCGCTGAGCTGATTGTGATTTAGGGGGCGTGATGCAGGATTCCAGTCTCCAGAAAGCCCAGGTTTACACCGATTTCGGCGGTCTGAACGCGCTGAAGGCCCAGGCCAGGACCGACAAGGAAGCGGCGCTTGAGGAAGTGGCGAAGCAGTTTGAGGGCCTGTTCCTGTCGGAAATGGTCAAAGCGATGCGCAAGGCCGGTGATGTGTTTGCGGAGGGTAACTACCTCAACAGTCAGCAGTCGGAGTTCTATCGAGAGATGTTCGACAGCCAGTTGAGCCTGACGCTATCGCAAAAGCAGGGCACCGGTATATCCGATGCCCTGGTGCGCCAGCTAAGCCGGCAGATTCCTGGCATGGATGAGAAGGGTGAGCCGATGGCGGCCCATAAGACCGCGCTGGCGGACTATGATCGTAGTATGCCGGTGCTGTCTCCGCGCCTGCCCGAGCAGATGGACAAGGTGAATCAGGTGGCTGACACCGCCCGCAGAGAGCCTGCACAGGAAATCAGCACCGTCATGCCAAGCCGGTTTGAGTCACCGGAACAGTTTGTCCGTGAACTCCTGCCCGTCGCCGAAAAGGTAGCGGCGCAAAGCGGTATCAACCCAAGGTTGATGATTGCACAGGCGGCACTGGAAACCGGTTGGGGCCGGCACATGATTGAAGGCGACGGTGGTTCTCCCAGCTTTAACCTGTTCGGTATCAAGGCAGACACCCGCTGGCAGGGTGAGTCCGTAAACATTGCCACCACGGAATTCCGCGAAGGCGTGCCGATGAACGAACGGGCCGCGTTCCGGGCCTACCCGGACTATGAATCCAGCTTCCGGGATTATGTCTCGTTCCTCGAATCCAATCCCCGTTATCGGGATGTGCTGGCGGCCGCGGACGATCCCGAGTTGTTTGCAAACCGGCTTCAGGAAGCGGGCTATGCCACCGATCCAAACTACGGTGCCAAGATTCGCCGCATTATGAACAATGACTCCATGGCAACGTTGTCCATGGGTACGGGTAGGGCTGAGGAGTAAGCATTATGGCAGGACTTATCAATATTGGTCTGACCGGTATCCTCGGACACCAGGCGGCGCTGAACACCACCGGTAACAACATCACCAATGCCAACACGCCGGGTTACAGCCGTCAGGAGGTGCAATTTGAAACCCAGTCGGCGCAGCGCACCGGCGCGGGCTCTATCGGTACCGGTGTCAGCATCACCAACATCCGTCGCCTGGCGAACGAATATCTGACGCAACAGGTGCGTGAAGACACCTCTTTGTTTGGTGAGCAGGAAGCGCTGAACTCGGAATTGTCGCGCCTGGATAACCTGCTTGGCGGCGAAACCACCGGCCTGAGCAATGCCCTGAACAATTTCTTCGCGAGCCTGCAGAATGCTGCCGAAGATCCGGCATCGTTGCCCCAGCGCCAATTGGTGTTGAGCGAGGCGCAACAGGTGGTGAACCGCTTTGAAGCCCTGAATCAGGAATTTATTCAACAGCGGGAATCCGTCAAGACCCAGATGGAGCAGGGCGTCAAGGACGCCAATACACTGTTGAAAAGCATTGCACAGCTGAACCTGGCGATCTCCGAATCCCCCGGCTTGGCCCAGGGCCGTGAACCCAACGAGTTGCTGGATAAGCGCGACGAAAAACTGCGTGAGTTGTCTGAACTGGTCAACATCAGCGTGGTGCAAGCGGAAGGTAGCCAGGTGAACGTGTCGCTGCGCAATGGGCAGGCGTTGGTGGTTGGTGACAGGGCGGCACAACTGGGAACCCGCGATAACGCGGAAGACCCGACCAGATTGGAATTCACCCTGACGACCGGTGGCCGGACCCTGAACGTGGACAGCCAGGTCAACGGCGGCAAACTCGGCGGTTTGCGGCGGTTCGAATCAGAGGCCCTGCAGCCTGCTTTTGCCGAACTCGGCCGGGTTGCGATTGCCTTGTCCGAAACCCTCAATCATCAGCATGAAATTGGCATGGACCTTGAGGGCGATCTGGGGGGGCTGTTTTTCAGTGACATCAACTCCCAGGCGGCCCAGCGCGGCCGGGTGATTGCCAATACCAATAACGGAGCCCCGCGGGACGCTCAGCTTGCGGTCGAGATTATCGACAGCTCCCAGCTTCCCGCCGGCAGCTGGTCCTTGCGGTTTGGCGGCGACGGTCGGAACTTCGAATTGGTGGATCGGGCCACGGGTGAGGTGGTCAACCAAGGCCGCCTGCCGGACCCTGTTCAGTCCGAAATATCCATGCCGGGGTTCAATATCCGTATTGAAGGGGGAACCTTCAATGCCGGTGACAGTTTCCTGATCGAGCCAACCCGGAACGCGGCGGCCAATATCGGCCTGGAAGTCAATCGTGAAGAGGATCTGGCCTTTGCGAGCCCGGTAAGGGCGGAGGGTTCTGCAGGTAATACCGGTGATGCCACTATCAACCAGGGCAAGATGCTGGATGTCAGGGATCCGTTTACCAATTCGTTGCTGAGCAATTTCCGACAGGACGGGCAACTGGACCCACCACTGGACATCCAGTTCCGTGACGATGGTGGCCAGCTGGTCTATGACATTGTTGACGCCAACACGAACACGGTGCTGCAGGCAGGTGATGCCGCGGCAGTGCCTCCGGTCAATGTGTTCCAGGCAGGCCAGTCCAACAAGCTGTTTACTGAGGATCCGCGCTCGCCGGATTATTTCGGCTTTCAGTTCGAAATCTCCGGCAACCCAAGGCCCGGAGATTCGTTCAGTATCAATTACAACACCAACGGTGTCTCAGATAACCGCAATGCAGAGTTCCTGGCGGCGCTGGGAACCGAGAATACCCTTAACAATGGCAGCCAGAGTTTCGCCGAGGGCTACGCAGGGTTGGTGGAAGACATTGGCGTAAAAACCCGGCAGAGCCAACTGGATAAAGACGCCGGCAGCACGCTGCTGGAGCAGTCCACCAATCAGCGGGAGTCCGTCTCTGGCGTCAACCTGGACGAAGAGGCCGGCAAGCTGATCCAGTACCAGGCGGCCTACAATGCGTCCGCCCAGGTGGTGAGCGTGGCCCAGGATTTGTTCAATACCCTGTTGCAGAGTTTCCGGTAACAGTGCGAGGTGATGTGACATGATCAGAATTTCATCACAACAGATATTCTCCGGCGGTATAAACCGGCTGCAGGAACTGAATAGTAGCCTGAACCAGACCCAGGAGCAGATTTCGACGGGTAAGCGGGTCAATAAACCGTCAGACGACCCGGTTGCGGCGGCGCGTATCCTGAAGCTTGATCAGGAGCTGTCCCGGATCGAGACCTATCAGCGCAACGCTGGGCTCGCAGAAAACCGGTTGCAGCAGGAGGAAAGCGCGTTGGCCAGTTCGGTGGATGTTATCCAGCGGATACGGGAGCTGACCGTCCAGGCTGGTAACGGCTCGCTGTCACCAAATGATCGCAAATCCATCTCCTCGGAAATGAAAGAGCGCATCGGGCAGCTGGCCAACATCGCCAATACCCGTGATGCGTCCGGCGAGTACATTTTCAGTGGTTTCCAGGGTTCCACCGCGGCTTTTGGGAAAGACGCATCCGGCAGTTGGGTGTACCAGGGTGATGAGGGCCAGCGGGTGCTGGAGATCGACGATGGCGTAACGGTGCCTATCAGCGATCATGGTAAAGGCATCTACTCTTCGGTTCCCGCAGCAGTGTTTGCCGAGAGTGACCCTGGCAATGCGGCCGCCGCTCGAATCGATGGTATTCAGGTGATCAATGATGGCGCATTGTCGGCGGTTTCACCGGACGATATCACCATTACCGTTGATACCGTTGCGGGAACGGTCAGTGCTGTGAATAGCCGCACCGGCGATCCCCTGACTGTGACTCCAGCGGCGTATACCAGTGGTGAGTCCTTCGAAGTTGCCGGTGTGCAGGCGACGATTACCGATGCGGGCGATGGCGATGAGTTCACCCTTCGCGCGGGGGAGAGGCAGTCGGTGTTTGCTACCATCGAAAACCTGATTGACGGCCTCGATAACATCGACAAAGGTTCGCCGGCCGGGCAGGCGGCCTATGACGACCTGATCGCAGCGTCTTTGCAGAATCTGGACAATGCCCAGGAAAGCATTGTTCAGAAGCAAACGGAAATCGGCGGGCGCCTGAACGCCGTGGACTCTACCAAATCGTTCCTGGAAGACTCGTCTGTGTACAGTGAGGACATTCGTTCGCAACTGCGTGACGTGGACTACGCCGAAGCTATCAGCAACTTGAGCTTCCAGAGCTTCGTGCTGCAGGCTGCACAGCAGTCGTTTGCCCAGGTCTCCCAGCTGTCGTTGTTCGATCGCTTGTAAAAAGCCTGCCGGAACAAGGAAGTCCGGCACTTGTTATTGCTTTCAGATTCAACCTCAGTATAATCCCCAGCACTCTCCGATGGCGGCGTGGTGAAATTGGTAGACACGACGGATTCAAAATCCGTTGGGGTAAAACCCGTGGCGGTTCGAGTCCGCCCGCCGCTACCATTTACGATCCGCACAGTGCGGTGTAAACAGTCCATCCAATGAACGTCTCCGATTTTCACTTTGATCTACCGGATGAGCTTATCGCCCGGTATCCCCTCAAAGAGCGCAGTGCGTCCCGGTTGCTCAGTCTCGATGGGCTGTCCGGTGACACCAGGCACTTACGGTTTACCGATCTTCCAGGCCTGCTTCAGCCGGGCGACCTACTGGTCTTCAACGACACGCGAGTGATTCCCGCGCGCCTTTTTGGCCGCAAGGAAACCGGCGGTCAGGTGGAAGTGCTGGTTGAGCGTGTACTTGGAGAGCACGACATTCTCGCTCACGTACGGGCCTCCAAAGCTCTAAAAGAAGGCCAGAAAGTGCTGCTTGAAGATGGCACACCGCTACGGATGAGCGGAAGGGATGATGCGTTGTTTTACCTGCATTGTGACAGCGACGAACCCGTCCTTGAGGTTCTTGAGCGGATCGGTCATATGCCGCTGCCTCCCTACGTGGATCGCCCGGATGAATCCTCGGACCGCGAACGCTACCAAACGGTGTACGCCCGGGAAGCCGGTGCGGTGGCGGCTCCGACCGCCGGCCTGCATTTTGATGACCGGACTCTGGCCGAGCTTGAATCGCGGGGCATTGAAACCGCGTTTGTAACCCTGCATGTGGGCGCTGGCACATTCCAGCCGGTGCGTGTGGAGGGTATTGAAGATCATGTGATGCACAGTGAAGTGGCCCATGTATCGCAAGAAACGGTTGATGCGGTGAATGCAGCCCGCGCCCGGGGAGGTCGTGTCGTAGCCGTTGGTACCACCTCTGTGCGGTCCCTGGAATCCGCCAGTCGCGGCGGTGTGGTTCGACCTTTTCAGGGCGAAACCGATATTTTTATTTACCCCGGCTATCGTTTCCAGGCCGTGGACGCCATGGTGACGAATTTTCACTTACCGGAGTCAACGCTGATCATGCTGGTCAGCGCGTTTGCCGGTTATCAGAACGTGATGTCGGCCTATCAAGCGGCTGTCGCCGAGCGTTACCGCTTTTTCAGTTACGGTGATGCGATGTTTATCACAGCGCAGGAGCCAAGCCTGGGCGCCCTCTCTTCCTGTTCAGGGAAGGGCAGCCAGAATCCGGAGAACGATGATGAGTGACCAGTGTTATATGTCCTTTGAAAAACTCGGGGAAGATGGCCGTGCACGACGCGGACGCCTGACGTTTCCCCGGGGCACGGTGGAAACCCCGGCTTTCATGCCGGTGGGCACCTACGGCACCGTCAAGGGTATGCTGCCGAGGGACATCAAGGATATTGGGGCCGAGATCATCCTTGGCAACACCTTCCACCTGATGCTGCGGCCGGGTACGGAAGTGGTGAAGGCCCATGGCGATTTGCATGACTTTACCCAGTGGCAAGGCCCGATCCTCACAGATTCCGGCGGCTTCCAGGTGTTCAGCCTAGGCGAGATGCGCAAAATCACCGAAGCGGGCGTGACGTTCCGTTCGCCAATCGATGGTTCACCGGTAGAGCTGTCACCGGAAATCGCCATGCAGGTGCAGCGCGATCTCGGGTCGGACATCGTGATGATTTTTGACGAGTGTACGCCGTACCCGGCCACTGAGAAGCAGGCGAGTGAGTCCATGGAGCTGTCCCTGCGTTGGGCTGCCCGGAGCAAACAGGCACACGCTGGTAATCCGGCCGCGCTGTTCGGCATCGTTCAGGGAGGGATGTACGAATCGCTGCGGGACCGCTCAATGAAAGGGCTGACGGAGATCGGATTCGACGGCTACGCCATAGGTGGATTGTCGGTGGGCGAGCCCAAAGAGGATATGATCCGTATCCTGGATCATCTGCCACCCAAAATGCCGGAAGACCGCCCCCGTTACCTGATGGGCGTAGGGCGGCCCGAGGATCTTGTGGAAGCAGTGCGCCGCGGCGTAGACATGTTTGACTGCGTAATGCCCACGAGAAACGCGCGCAACGGTTACCTGTTTACCTCCACCGGCATCATCAAGATCCGCAACGCCAGGCACCGGCACGATACCGCGCCGCTGGACGATCAATGCGACTGCTACACCTGCGAGAACTTTTCGAGAAGTTATCTGCATCACCTCGATAAATGTGGAGAAATGCTCGGCTCGCAACTCAATACGATCCACAATCTGCGGTACTACCAGAACGTGATGGCTGGATTGCGTGGCGCAATTGAAGCAGGTACATTGTCGGACTTTATTAGCGACTTCTATGCCCGCCGCGGTGAAACCGTGCCTCCAATGGCGCAGTGACTGCGGGATAAGCCGATTCTGAACCGCTACCTGAACTTTTCTTAAAAACGGAGATAGTCAATGAAATCAATCAAGTTACTTGTTGCTGCACTCTTTGCTGCGATGCCGGCACTGGCCATGGCACAGGATGCGGGTGCCCAGGGTATGGGAGTGATGGGGCAGGTGATCTTCTTTGCCGGCTTTATCCTGATTTTCTATTTCCTGATCTGGCGTCCCCAGTCCAAGCGTGCGAAAGAGCACAAGGCGCTGATGGCTGGCCTGAACAAAGGCGATGAAGTGGTTACCTCCGGCGGTGTGGCCGGCAAGATCACCAAGGTTTCCGATGACTTTATCGTGGTTGAAATCGCTGACAACGTTGAGATCAAGGTTCAGAAAGTTGCTGTTGCAGCGGCACTTCCGAAAGGAACTCTGAAGGACATCTGATCGACCGGTTTTCGACTCAGGTCTGAATTTGCCAAGCTGAAACATCACAGCCGGCCGACTGGCCGGCTTAAAGGGACCCCATGCTGAACAAGTATCCGCTCTGGAAAAACCTGGTTATCGTGATCGCGCTGGTGATCGGGTTCGTCTATGCCTTGCCTAACGTCTTTCCTGACGACTTTGCCGTACAGATCACCGGTGCCCGGAGCAGTACCGAAGTCGATCAGCGGATTCTCGACAGGGCTGTTGATGCACTCGAAGCCAAGGGGATCCAGGTCAAGGAATCCGAGTTGCAGGAGCGCGACGCCCTGATTCGCCTGAACGACGCCGAATCCCAGCTGAGGGCTCGGCCGGTGGTGCAGGAGGCGCTTGGAAGGGATTATCTGGTAGCCCTGAATATGGCGCCGTCAACACCGGGATGGCTGGAAAGCCTGGGTGCGGGCCCGATGAAGCTCGGCCTCGACCTGCGGGGTGGTGTTCACTTCCTGTTGGAAGTGGATATGGAAACCGCCGTCGACCAGCGCCTCGAAGCCATGTCTGGTCAGATCAAGCGCGAATTGCGTGAAGAGCGTGTGCGCTACCGCGGTGGCGATGTGGAAGGCAACCGTTCCATTGTTCTGAGCTTCCGCGACGAAAGTTCCCGCAGCGAAGCATTTGACCTGATTCGTGACCAGTACAACCAGTTCCTGCTCGATGAGCAGACAGAGGAAGGTGAGTACCTGCTGGTGCTGTCCATGTCGGAAGCCGAAGTGAAGTCCATACAGGACTACGCACTGGAGCAGAACCTGACCACCATCCGTAACCGGGTCAACGAACTTGGCGTGGCGGAGCCTCTGGTGCAGCGCCAGGGTGCGGACCGCATCATTGTGGAATTGCCTGGTGTGCAGGATACCGCTGCGGCAAAGCGTGTACTGGGTGCTACGGCCAATCTGGAGTTCCGTCTTGAGGCCCGCCAGGATGCGTCATCAGCTGATATCGAGACGTTCCCGTTCCGTGACAACCCTAACCGTGAAGCCCGTCTTGAGCGGGAAGTGATCGTCACCGGTGACAATGTCTCTAACGCACAGCAGGCCTTCGACGAGAACGGCCAGCCACAGGTCAACATCACCATGGACTCGGTGGGCGGCGATCTGATGAACCGTGCAACCCGCAACGCCATTGGGCGTCGCATGGCGGTCCTGTTTATCGAATACCGGACAGAGACGGAAGAAGTGGTTGTGGATGGTGAAACCCGCACGGTCGACAACCGCGTTGTCGAGAAGGGCATCATCAGCCTGGCGACGATCCAGTCAGCGCTGGGAAGCAGTTTCCGGATTACCGGGCTGGATTCCATCCCGGAAGCGGCGGAGTTGGCATTGCTGCTGCGAGCCGGTTCGTTGGCTGCGCCAATGTACTTTGTTCAAGAGCGGACGATTGGTCCCAGCCTTGGGCAGAAGAACATTGATGCCGGCATGATGTCGGTCCTGCTCGGCTTTGTGTTGGTTCTCTGCTACATGGTGGTGTACTACCGTGGCTTTGGTGTGATCGCCAACATTGCGTTGACGCTTAACCTGATGCTGCTGATCGCCTGCATGTCGATTCTCTCAGCAACCCTGACGCTGCCGGGTATTGCCGGTATCGTGCTGACGGTGGGTATGGCGGTTGACGCCAACGTGCTTATCTTCGAGCGTATAAAGGAAGAGTTGAAATCGGGCATACCGCCACAGTCGGCGATAAACTCCGGTTATTCCCGGGCCTTCGTTTCGATTTTTGATGCCAATATCACCACCCTGTTGGTGGCGGTGATCCTGTTCGCCATGGGGTCCGGCCCGGTGAAAGGGTTCGCGGTGACACTGTCGATCGGTATTCTTACGTCGATGTTCTCCGGGCTGATGGTCAGTCGCAGCATCGTAAATCTTGTATACGGCGGTCGACAGGTTGAAAAGCTGTCGATTGGGGGGAAACTGGCCAATGTCTGAAGTTGAGAAGAAACCTATCGATTTTATGGGCTTTCGGAAGATTGCTTCCGTTGTGTCCATTGCGCTGATTGTTGCTTCCATTGCGTTGCTGGCAGTGCGCGGCCTGAACCTCGGGCTGGACTTTACCGGTGGTACCTCCGTTGAGCTGGAATACCAGCAGGCGCCCGCTCTGGACAATGTTCGCCAGACGTTGGAGGGTGCAGGATATGAGCAGTTTGTGGTCCAGAACTTTGGTTCGGACACCACGGTGCTGGTGCGGATGGCGGAGTCCGAGAACGACAAGTTGGCCGCTGAAGTCACGGCCGCGTTGTCGGCTGGTGGTAATGAGCTTGAACTGGTGAGCTCCGAATTTGTCGGCTCCCAGGTTGGCGACGAGCTGAAGGAAGACAGTGGTCTGGGAATGCTCATTGCGCTGGCAGTGGTGCTGATTTACGTCGGTATGCGGTTCCAGTTCAAGTTCGGTATTGCCTCTGTTGTGCCACTGGCCCACGACGTCATCATTGTTCTGGGTGTGTTTGCCCTGTTCCAGTGGACGTTCGACCTCAGTGTGCTTGCAGCGTTGCTTGCGGTTATCGGTTATTCCCTTAACGATACCATCGTGGTGGCGGACCGGATTCGCGAGAATTTCCGCAAGATGCGTGAAGGGGGCTCCGAGCACATCATCAACGAGTCCATTCACCAGACCATCAGCCGGACCATCAACACGTCCGGTACGACATTGGTGGTGCTGTTCGCCCTGTACTTCCTGGGTGGTGAAGCGATCAACAACTTTGCGCTGGCTCTCATCATCGGTGTGGTGGTGGGTACCTACTCATCCATCTATGTGTCAGCAAACCTGCTGGTTGCCCTGGGTGTGGCACGGGAGGACCTGATTGTTCCGCCGAAGGAAGGTCTTGCTGGGCAGGAAGAGGAAGAAGAGCAGCCGCCCGAGTGGTTGAACCGGATGTAAGTCGGTCAGCCACAAAAAAGCCGCAACACCAAATGGGGGTGCGGCTTTTTTTATGCCTGGCCGTTGGCCTTTATGCCTAGCGAGGCAGTCGGCCCCGGAACGGGTGAAGTGTCTTGAGTACTTCACGGAACAGCTTGGGGTTTGCGACGATCAACTGCTTTGCTTTCTCCGTTGAGGGGTTGCCGGAGAAATCGCCGGTCAGAGCGCCGGACTCCAGTGCCAGCGTGACGCCGATGGCCAGGTCAGCCGGCTCAGGACGGAAAATGACAGCGGCGTCCAGATGGCCGGAAGCAACCCGGGCGATATCAAGGGCCACGCAACCTGCGGTTCGGAACATGCTGCTGTCACGGGCCAGCAAGGATGCCATCTCGCCCCACATCAGTGGGTCGTCAGAAGAGCGGGTCTGGTCGAGAAGATTGCTGACCACGGCTGCACGGTCGGCATGCTTGACGTCGCTGGTACGCACCCGCCGACTGTTTAGTGCAGCACCGTGGCCGCGACTGGCAGAGTATTCCTCACCGGTGACCGGATTGATCAGCAGCAGGTTCTCGGTGCGGTTGTTTTTCTTTTGCAGCAACGCAACGGCGAAGTCAGGAATGCCGCGCAAAAAATTCTCACGTCCGAGTACCGGGAAAATGTGCCAGCTCTTGTCGTTACCGTCGGCGTCCGCCTCATTCAAAGGAGCGATGGCGTGGTCCTTGTAGGCTTTGTCGAGCTGTTCGGAAAAATTGTCGTAAATGGACTGTTCGACCCGCTCCAGTTGCCTGCGGCGGTCTTCGCTGTCGCCGTTGGGTTCCTGGCGTTCGAAGTGTGCTTTCAGATAGTCGGACCCCTGACGCGCGACGCGCAGGGCCATTTTGATTGCTGGTTGCATCTGAGTGTTCATTATCCGGGTGTGTGAAGGCCGCATAGCATATCAAAAACTGACCCGCCTTGTATGTTTTTCCACTCCGCAATGTCACGGATGGCGCTGTATCAGGGCATGTCCGGAGAGGCGGGGAAGGGGGTAGATCTGCTATCATGCGCACCTTTCCAGTTTTTACAGAGATTCTACCGCCATGCACAAGCCAGCTAAGCCCCTGGAGGGCCCTGACACCTACAACGACCAGATCCGGATTGTCCTGGTTGAGACGTCCCATTCCGGTAACATCGGTGCGGTCGCCAGGGCCATGAAAAACATGGGGCTGGGAAACCTGTGGCTGGTAAATCCTGCGTCCTTTCCTGATGAGGCCTCCTACGCCCGTGCAGCGGGCGCTTCCGATATTCTCGACAAGGCCACGGTTGTTTCGACTCTGGACGAAGCCATTGCCGATTGTGTGTGCGTTATGGGTACCAGCGCGAGAGGCCGAAAGGTCCCCTGGCCGGTTATCGCTCCACCAGACGCCGCGGCCAAGGCTTCGCAGCAGTCAGAAGCGGGGCAGGTGGCGCTGGTCTTTGGGCGTGAGAACCATGGGCTGAGCAATGAAGAGTTGCAGCGTTGTCATTTCCACATTCATATCCCGTCAAATCCCGATTACAGTTCCCTGAATCTGGCCATGGCGGTTCAGGTAATGTGCTATGAATTGCGTATGCATTATCTGAAAGGCCTTGAAGGTGGCGACGGCAGCCCATATCTCAAGCCTATGATGGTGCCCGGCGATGAAGGTTGGGATGTGCCGCCCGCGCCTGTCCGCGATGTTGAGGGTTTTTTCAGTCATCTTGAACAGGTGCTTGTGGATGTCGACTTTCACCGCCGGGACAATCCCCGTCAGTTGATGACGCGGCTGCGGCGGCTGTTCCAGCGTGCCGGGCTGGATCAGATGGAGATCAATATCCTTCGGGGAATACTGACCGCCGTCCAGAAGTCGGCTGGTGCTGCGGATACCGCAAAAAATACGTCAAGGGCTGGTTCAACGGCCGGTGAACAGGAATAGGGTTATGTTTGAACGTCTAAGGGAAGATGTGAACAGCGTGTTTCATCGTGATCCCGCCGCTCGCAATACTTTCGAAGTGCTGACCAACTACCCGGGTTTGCACGCGCTCCTGTGCCACCGGTTCTCCCATTGGCTTTGGGGTCTTGGCCTGAAGTGGATCGCACGAACGTTTTCTTCGATCGCCCGTTGGCTGACCGGCATCGAAATTCATCCAGGTGCCACGATCGGGCGGCGTTTCTTTATAGATCACGGCATGGGTGTTGTCATTGGTGAGACCACGGTAATCGGTGACGACGTCACGCTTTATCAGGGCGTTACCCTGGGAGGGACGAGTTGGAACAAGGGTAAGCGCCATCCGACGCTGGGTGACGGTGTTGTGGTGGGTGCCGGTGCCAAGATCCTCGGGCCGTTTACGGTGGGCGAGGGCGCCAAGATTGGCTCCAACTCCGTGGTGACCAAAGAGGTTCCGCCGGGTGCGACGGTTGTCGGTATTCCTGGTCGGGTTGTGGTGAAGCGTAAAGGGGAAGATGACGCCCGGCGCAAGGAAATGGAAGAACGCATGGGCTTCGATGCCTATGGTGTGACCGAGGAAATGCCGGACCCGGTAGCCCGGGCCATGCGCAGCCTGCTGGATCATATGCATGCTGTGGATGACCGCATTGAGAATATGTGCAAAGCGCTTCGCAAGGTGAACAGTGAATACCAGAACGGCGAGTTGCCGCCGCTGCAGGAGGAGGATTTTGACTGCGTGCGGGACGACGAGCCGTCGCAACGGTGAATACTTGACTGTTTTGGTAGGTCAATTCATACTCGGCGTTGTTAAAGCCGAATCAATCCCTGACCGGGGCTGACGTTATGAGACTGACCACCAAAGGCCGCTATGCGGTGACGGCAATGCTGGATCTCGCCCTTCATGGGGATCAGGGGCCGGTGAGTCTGGCTGACATATCTGCCCGGCAGGAGATTTCCCTCTCGTATCTCGAGCAGTTATTTTCCCGCCTTCGCCGTCACAAACTGGTGACGAGTATCCGGGGCCCTGGCGGTGGTTATCGCCTGAGCCGTGAGGCAGACTCCGTCTTTATTGCGGAAGTTGTCGACGCGGTCAGCGAATCCCTGGATACCACCCGTTGCGGCAACAAGGGTGATTGCCAGAATGGCGAGAAATGCCTGACCCACCACCTGTGGTCTGATCTCAGTGATCAGATTCATCAGTTCCTCAGTGATATCAGTCTTGGGGACCTGATGCGTAAACGGGAGATTCAGGTGGTTGCCGATCGGCAGAACAGGCGCCATTCAGAAGGCGACTCACAGACGATTAACACCGAGCGCCTTACGGATCAGGCGCCGGCCTGAACGACTATCCTGAAACTTCTATGAAAAAGCCCGTCTATCTGGATTATGCGGCCACCACGCCCGTAGACCCTGCCGTTGCCGAAGAAATGGTCAAATACCTGACGCCTGATGGTGTGTTTGGCAACCCTGCCTCACGCTCCCATGGCTTTGGCTGGCAGGCCGAAGCCGCCGTTGAAGGTGCTCGCCGTCAGGTGGCCAGTCTGATCCATGCAGACCCACGTGAGATTGTGTGGACGTCCGGCGCTACCGAGTCCGACAACCTCGCCATCAAGGGTGCTGTTACAGGCAAGAACAATCCGCACATTGTGACATCGATGATTGAACACAAGGCGGTGCTTGATACCTGCAAGTGGCTTGAAGGGCAGGGTGTTGAGGTGACCTGGCTGAAACCGGGCGCGGACGGGCGGGTGTCCTGTCAACAGGTTGAAGATGCGCTCCGGGACAATACCGCTTTGGTCAGCCTGATGATGGTCAACAATGAACTGGGTAGCCAAACGGATATCGCCGCCATCGGTACCATGCTTCGCGAACGCGGTGTGCTGTTTCATGTGGACGCGGCGCAGGCGGCTGGCAAGACCGAGGTGGATGTGGGAGCCATGCCAGTGGATCTGTTGTCCTTGTCGGGGCACAAGGTATACGGGCCCAAGGGTATTGGCGCCCTCTATGTGCGGCGTTCTCCGGACGTGCGAATTGAATCGCAGATTCATGGCGGTGGTCATGAGCGGGGCATGCGTTCCGGCACACTACCTACGCACCAAATCGTCGGCATGGGCAAAGCCTTTGATCTGGCCGGCGAAAAACTCGAGCAGGAGAAGGCACGGCTGGAATCCCTGCGGAAGCGTTTCATGTCGGGCCTTGAAGGTCTTGAGGGCGTGATGCTTAACGGCAGTGCCGAACATCGGGTGCCGGGTATCATCAACCTCTCGTTTGCCGGTGTCGATGCGGAATCCCTGATGCTGGGATTGCGTGAATTGGCGGTTTCGTCTGGTTCGGCCTGTTCTTCGGCCACTATTGAGCCTTCGTTTGTACTCAAGGGCATTGGGCTGGATGATGAGCAGGCGCATCGAGCTCTCCGGTTTTCCTTTGGACGCTTTTCGACGGAAGAGGAGGCAGACTTCGCAGCGGCGCAAATCGTTGACGTTGTAACCCGTCTCCGTTCAGTGCGGTAGGCAGTTGCCTCCGGACTGCGTATAATCCCAACCCTGAAATTTTCTGAACCTGAATGGAGATAGATCATGTCAAATGAGCGCACGCTCTCGATTATCAAGCCCGATGCAGTCGCAAAAAATGTGATCGGCGAAATCTACACACGCTTCGAAAAAGCGGACCTGACCATCGTCGCTGCGAAAATGATGCACCTGACCCAGGAGCAGGCAGAAGGGTTCTACGCCGAGCACAAGGAGCGCCCGTTTTTCAATGATCTGGTTGCGTTCATGACCTCCGGCCCTGTGGTTGTTCAGGTTCTGGAAGGCAATGGTGCTATCCTGAAGAATCGTGACCTGATGGGAGCAACTAACCCCAAGGAAGCGGAAGCAGGCACCATTCGTGCCGACTTTGCATCTTCAATTGATGCAAACGCTGTTCATGGTTCAGATTCCGCCGCGTCAGCTGAGCGCGAAATTGCGTATTTCTTTAATGACAGTGAGATCTGCCCGCGCGGCTGATCAGGCTGTATCGGGCCGGACATACGTCCGGCCCGTATTGGTTATTTGATTGAGGTTATGAAATGACAGCTGTTGCTGAGAAAACCAACCTTCTGGGAATGCCCAAGGCCAAAATGGAGGCCTTTTTTGAGTCCCTGGGGGAGAAACGTTTCCGCGCAACACAGGTGCTGCAATGGATTCACCAGCGCGGGGCCGATGACTTCGATCAAATGACCAATATGAGTCGGGTGCTGCGGGAAAAGCTGAAGGCCGTTGCGGAAATTCGTGGGCCGGAGGTGGTGTACGACGAGTCCTCCAAAGACGGTACTCGCAAATGGGTCATGCGCATGGACAACGGCAACAGTGTTGAAACCGTGCTCATACCTGACGGCGAGCGCGGCACGCTGTGCGTATCGTCGCAGATTGGCTGCAGCCTCGATTGCACGTTTTGTTCGACGGGCAAGCGTGGATTTAACCGCAATCTTACCGCTGCCGAAATCATCGGGCAGGTCTGGGTTGCGCGTAAGGCGTTCATGCCATTTGAACCCGGCCCGGACCGCCCGATTACCAATGTGGTAATGATGGGGATGGGTGAGCCGTTGCTGAACTTCGACAACGTTGTCGATGCCATGAACCTGATGATGGAGGACCTGGCGTACGGCATTTCCAAGCGACGTGTCACCGTCAGCACCTCTGGGGTGGTTCCGGCACTGGACAAATTGGGTGAAGTTACCGATGTTTCACTGGCCATTTCGCTCCATGCGCCCAATGATGAGTTGCGTAACCAGTTGGTGCCGTTGAATAAAAAGTACCCTATTGCGGAGTTGCTGGCAGCGACGCGTCGTTATCTTGCACGTCTGCCTGACAAGCGGAAGGCAACCATTGAGTACACGGTCATCGAAGGCGTTAATGATCAGCCTGAGCACGCCAGGGAACTCGCTGTTGTTCTTCGCGGCCTGCCGTGCAAGATTAACCTGATTCCGTTCAATCCGTTTCCCGAGAGCGATTTTCGCCGTCCCAGTAACAACGCGACCCGCCGTTTCCAGGCAGTCCTGAACGAGGCCGGCTTTATCGCCACGGTGAGAACCACTCGGGGTGATGATATCGATGCAGCCTGTGGTCAGCTGGTAGGGATGGTGGAAGACCGCACCAAGCGTAGTCAGCGTTATATCCAGGTGCAGCAGGTCAGTCCGTAAACCCGGTGCCGATATGCACCTTCCAATTCAAGAGGAATTGCCGACTGTGACATTTATTCCAGTGAAAAGGATGCGAGCTGCGCTTGTCGTGGTATTGCTGGCGATGTTTGTCGCAGGGTGTGTGACCAATACCGATAGCCGGTTTGCCCGCGAGGCAGATCGCGACAAGGCCGTCAGGAATTATGTCCAGTTGGGTACCGCCTACATCGGCCAGAATAATCTCGAAAGAGCCCGGCATCACCTTGAACGAGCGCTAGAATTGTCTCCCGATGACCCCGGGGCGCTGGCAGCCATGGGGCTGATCTATAACGCCGAGGGCGAACCGGAACTGGCTGAGCGGTCGTTCCGGGAGTCACTCGATAGTGATCAGGGCTATACCCGCGGGCGTGTTTATTACGGTGCCTTCCTGTACGGTGCGGGCCGATTCGAGGACTCCCGTGAACAGTTCCTGGCCGCGTCCAGGGATACGTCCTACAACGACAGGGCATCCGTGTTTTTCAACCTCGGATTGACGGAAGAGAGAATTGGCAACCTTGAGGGCGCCACGACGGCGTACCGGCGCGCCGTTGAATTATCCCGTGGTGATGCAAAGTCACTGCTTGCGCTGTCACGGACGTTGGTCGAATCCGGAGAGCTCCAGGCCGCCTCTCGTCACTACGGCCGCCTGATGACGTTGATGCAACGGAACCAGAATCTCCGCCATTCTCCTGAAAGTCTTTTTACCGGCATCCGCATTGCCCGGCATCAGGGCGACAGGAACCGGGAATCGAGTCTTGCGCTCCAACTGAAGAACAATTTTCCAAACTCTGTCGAATACCAACAATACAGGGTGATGACATCCAATGGACAGTGATGACGCACAACAACCGTCGGGCCTGAGTGAGCCTACGGGCCAGTTGCTCAAACGTGCGCGTGAGCAGAAGGGGCTCAGTGTTTCCGCCGTGGCCGATGCCCAGCATCTTCGCCCGGCGATAATACAGGCGATAGAGGACGGGCATTATGAACAGATCGACAGTGAACTGTTCCTTAAAGGCTATGTCAGAACCTACGCACGACAGGTTGACCTTGATCCGGATGCGGTGATCGCGACGCTGGATGAGGAGCTCGAACCGCTACGACAGCAAAAAGTGCAGGCAGAAGAAGCGAATCCGCTGATTGATATCGAGCGTCGCAGGCGTCGCAAGCGCCGCGTTGCAAAGTTTCTGCTTCTCCTGCTGGCCATAGCAGTAATTGCCTTTCTCGCATTGCGCTTTATGGGCGAATTGGACGGTATAACAGGCGACACGACGGAACCGGCTGTGTCCTCGGAAACGGCTGCTCCCGCGCAGCCTGAACCGTCCGAAGAGACGGTGTCGGTGGACGACACTGTCGATACCGAGTTAGCCGAGCCTGGAACCGAGGAAGAGGCCGATAGGCTATCCGCGCCGGTTGATGAAGCGTCGATCGTTGAGGACAATAGCGAGTTGGCAGAGCTGCCTGAGGACCCTCAGGTTAATGAGCAGGTCTCTGGCTCTCCGGCCCCGACGGTAGAAGACGATTCCGCTCCGGCTGCGCAACCTGCTGTCGATGAGATTGATGAGAGCCAGGTTCCGGTGGTGACCAGTGAGCCGGAGCCAGCGTTTCAGGAGAGCGCCCAGCCAACGGCTGCCGTCGGCAGCGCTCGCCTGGAAATGACATTCAGCGATGAGTGCTGGGTTCAGGTAACCGATTCGGCGGGCAATCGCCTGGTGGGATCCCTGCAACGGGATGGTGACAGGATTAATGTATCAGGCAGGCTGCCCATCGACGTTGTTGTCGGCGCAGTCGATGCCATCGAATCTATAAGATTTGATGGCCAACCGATTGACCTTTCCGGTTATCGGGTCGTCAACAACCGAGCAGAATTCTCGCTGGATATCTGAACGTTTCGAACCCTCTTTTGCGGTTAGCAGGCTATATGAATCACGAATCTCCGATCAAAAGACGCAAATCACGCCAGATAATGGTAGGCGATGTTCCCGTGGGTGGCGATGCGCCTATTGCTGTCCAGAGCATGACCAACACCAACACCTGTGACGTGGATGCAACCGTTGGCCAGATCCGCGCCCTGCAGGAGGCTGGAGCGGACATTGTGCGGGTATCCGTGCCTACAATGGATGCTGCGGAAGCGTTCGGCAAGATTCGCTCAATGGTGTCGGTACCATTGGTGGCTGACATCCATTTCGATCACCGAATTGCTCTGCGGGTGGCGGAACTGGGTGTTGATTGTCTTCGTATCAACCCGGGTAATATCGGTCGGGATGACCGTGTCAGCGCCGTGATCAGCGCCGCGCGGGATGGCAATATCCCGATTCGTATTGGCGTCAACGCGGGCTCGCTGGAAAAGGCACTGCAACGTAAGTACGGGGAACCGACACCCGAGGCTCTGGTTGAGTCGGCCATGCGCCATATCGACATTCTCGACCGTCATGATTTTCAGGACTTCAAGGTGAGCCTGAAGGCCTCAGAGGTCTTCATGACGGTGGCGGCATATCGTCAGATTGCTGCACAGATAGAACAACCCCTGCATCTGGGTATTACCGAGGCTGGTGGCTTTCGCTCCGGGACAGTGAAGTCCTCTGTTGGCCTGGGCATGCTGCTGATGGACGGCATTGGGGATACCATCAGAGTATCGCTCGCGGCAGACCCGGTGCAGGAAATCAAGGTCGGCTACGATATTCTCAAAAGCTTGCGCCTGCGCAGCCGGGGTATCAACTTCGTCGCGTGCCCAAGCTGCTCACGCCAGAATTTCGATGTCATCCAGACCATGAATGACCTTGAGGCTCGTCTGGAAGACGTCAACGAGTCCCTGGATGTTGCCATCATTGGCTGTATTGTAAACGGGCCGGGCGAGGCCAAGGTTGCTGACCTGGGCTTGACCGGCGGCAGCCCCAAGAACCTGTTCTACGCGTCGGGCAAGCCTAATCAGAAGCTCGACAATGCCAACCTGACCGACGACCTGGAACGGCTGATCCGTGAGGAAGTGGCGCGTCGCAAGGAAAAGGAAGAAGCGATCATTACCCGCTCGGCCGACTGAGAGCAGATCGTCAAATCACCGACACAGATAAGGTAGTAACTTGGCTAAGATCCAGGCAATCCGCGGGATGAACGATATCCTGCCAGAGCAGACGCCGGTGTGGCAGTTTGTGGAAGACACGGTCAGGAAAGTGCTTTCCCAGTACGGTTATCAGGAAATTCGCATGCCGGTGGTTGAGCAGACGGACCTGTTCAAGCGCTCTATTGGCGAAGTGACGGATATCGTTGAGAAAGAGATGTACACCTTTGAGGATCGCAACGGTGACAGCCTGACCCTGCGCCCCGAAGGTACGGCCGGCTGCGTGCGTGCCGCCGAAGAACACGGTCTGCTTTTTAATCAGACCCGCCGGCTTTGGTACACCGGCCCCATGTTTCGTCATGAGCGCCCCCAAAAAGGCCGTTACCGTCAGTTCCACCAGATCGGCGTGGAATGTTTTGGCATGACCGGCCCGGATATTGATGCTGAGCTCCTCGTGTTGACGGCCAGGCTCTGGCGCGCGCTAGGACTGAGTGAACACACCCGCCTGGAAATCAATTCCATAGGTACGTCTGCTGCCCGTCGGGAATACCGCGAGGCGCTGGTCGCGTACCTCTCGGATTACCGGGAGCAGTTGGACGAAGACAGCCAACGGCGTCTTGGCTCGAACCCGCTACGCATTCTGGACAGCAAGAACCCGGATACCCAGAGACTTCTGGTGGACGCGCCTCGTCTGGATGATTACCTCGACGACGAGTCTCGGGATCATTTTCGGCAACTGCGCTCGTTGCTGGACGCGGCTGGCATTGAGTATACGGTGAATCCAAAGCTGGTTCGCGGGCTCGACTATTATGGCAAAACTGTATTCGAGTGGATTACCGACAGCCTGGGTGCCCAGGGGACGATATGCGCCGGTGGTCGCTATGATGGGCTGGTGGAGCAATTGGGAGGCAAGCCCACGGTTGCGGTCGGTTTCGCCATGGGGCTAGAACGACTGATCCTGCTGCTGGAAACGCTTAACCTTGTGCCAGACAGTGCCAATGGCAATGTCGATGTGTATGTTGCGGCTATGGGTGAATCCACCGTGGCACCCGCATTAGCGCTGGGTGAATCCCTTCGTGACGCTTTGCCGGGCGTAACGGTTATGGGGCACTGTGGCGGCGGCAGTTTCAAGAGTCAGATGAAAAAGGCTGATCGCAGTGGCGCCCGTTACGCGGTCATTCTGGGTGAGAATGAGGTTGCCAACGGGACGGTCGGCCTTAAGCCGTTACGGTCAGACGAGGGGCAACTAGACGTTGCTCAGGGTGATCTGGCCGCGACGCTTGAAGAATTGCTTGGCCGCTGATGGCGCGCCGACGAGTTACAGCATAATAATCATCTATTGCAGGAGTCATCATGGCTGAAATGCGTACTGAGGAAGAAACGGTCCAGGCAATCAAGGACTGGTGGAAGAAGAATGGCAGCTCGCTCCTGATTGGCGTCGGTGCGGCGCTGGCGATTGTTTTCGGGTGGCAGGCCTGGCAGAACCATCAAATGCAGCAGCGTACGGAAGCGGCTTCCCAGTTTGCCGAGCTGATCAATGCCTATAGCGATGAGACAGATGAAAATCGCGCAGATACCGTTGCCTACGTGGCCGAGAACCTGCGAGAAGAATACAGCGACAGCGCCTTCGCTGTTTATGGCATGTTGATGCTTGCTCGCCAACAGGTTATGGACCAGGGCGATCCGGAAGGGGCGATCGAGTCCCTGACCTGGGCGCAGGAAAAAGCCGGCGAAAGCGGAGCGTTGGCAATGGTTATTCGCAACCGCCTGGCCCGCGCCCAGTTCGCGGCGGAGCAGTACGAAGAGGCTTTGGCAACCATTGAGGGTACGGACAATACCGGCAGTTTCGGCGCTATTTTTACCGAGCTTAAAGGCGATATCCTGCTAGCCCAGGGTAATCGTGAGGGGGCTCGTGAAGCGTATCTGGCGGCCCGTGAAATGAACCAGCAGGGTCGTAGCGGCATTCTTGAGCTCAAGCTATCCGACCTTGGTGTTGAGGAGGGAGCCTGATGCCCTGGTTGGTTAACGGGCATACCAGACTCTTTTCGCTTGCGGGTATGCTGACACTGGCTGTCCTTGCAGGATGTAGTACCAGCGACACCTTTGAGCAACCTGCACCGGTTCCGGAGATTTCATCCAGTGTCGGGCTTGAGCCTGTCTGGAGTATGGGTGTTGGGGACGGGCATGATGACAACTTCCTGTACCTCGCCCCTCTGAACACCGGAGACCGTTTGTATGCGGCATCAGCCGATGGCGAGGTTTATGCCGTCGGCTCCGAAAACGGCGAGGTATTCTGGTTCCGGGATCTTGACGAGGAAATCAGTGCCGGCGTTGGTGGCGATCAGGGAAATCTGTACCTGGTCACCCGTGATGCTGAGCTGATGGCCCTGTCGCGCGAAGATGGTTCTGCGCTTTGGCGGCAGCCATTGCCCAACGAAGTGTTGGCATCCCCCCAGTCCAACGGGCGCCTGGTGGTGACACAGACCATTGATGGCAAGGTGCTGGCGTTTGATACCGCCTCCGGGGAGCAGGCATGGCAATACGACAGTGATGTCCCGGTCCTGTCAATACGTGCAGCGGCGTCGCCGCTTGTCGGGGCAGACCTTGTGCTGGCTTCACTGGCCAACGGCAAGCTCATGGCGATCTCCACTGAGACCGGCCAGCCCGTTTGGCAGTATGAAGTCGGCCAGCCGCAGGGCCGTACCGAGCTTGAACGGCTTGTTGATGTGGCCGGTGAGCCGCTGATTCTAGAGAGCGCAGCGATGATTGTGGGCTATCAGGGCAAGCTTGCGCTGGTTGACCTGCAAACCGGACAGGAAATCTGGAGTCGTCCCGCCTCCAGCCTGCAGTCACCAATGATCGGCAACGGTAATATTTTTGTCGCGGGTGCCAACGGCGATATCACGGCCTACCGCGGTTCCGACCGTCGCGAGCTGTGGGTTCAGGACCGGTTATCCTGGCGGCAGCCAACGCAGCCGGTTGTCTATGAGGATTACCTGTTGATTGGTGATTTCGAGGGGTATATTCATATGTTGTCGTTGGAAGACGGCAGCCTGGTGGGTCAGCTTGAATTTGACGACGAGGGCCTGCGGGTGCCTTTCCAGCGCCTGCAGAACGGTAACCTTCTTGTGTATGGCAATAGCGGTAAACTGTCGGTATTGAAACTCCGGACGCTCGACTGAGTGCTCCTTTCCGGCCCTATCGCTGTGAAGCGCGGGCCCTGTTTAATGTGTAGCGAAAGACTATGACCCCTGTAATTGCTCTTGTCGGGCGCCCCAACGTGGGCAAATCGACACTGTTTAATCAAATGACGCGGTCCCGGGATGCGCTTGTAGCGGATTTCCCCGGCTTAACCCGTGATCGTAAATACGGTGAGGGCAATTACGAAGGGCAGCGCTTTATCGTGATTGATACCGGTGGCCTGACCGGGGGTGAGGAAGGCCTGGACGCTGAAATGGCCCGCCAGTCCATGCAGGCTGTCGAGGAAGCTGACATTGTCCTGTTTCTGGTAGATGGCAAGGCCGGCCTCAATGGCGGCGACGAACTGATTGCTGCCCATCTTCGGAAAACCGGCAAGCGGGCGCATCTGGTGGTCAACAAGACGGATGGCCAGGACCCCGACATCGCCGCTTCCGATTTCTACGGCCTGGGCTTTGAGTCTACCTATCTGATTGCTGCCTCTCACAACCGGGGCATTCGCTCCATGCTGGAAGAGTTGCTACCGTCCGAGGAAGAGCGTGAAGGACAGGACCGTGCCGATCGTTATCCGGGCATACGCATTGGTATTGTCGGGCGGCCGAACGTGGGCAAGTCAACATTGGTCAACCGCATGCTCGGAGAGGACCGGGTGATCGTCTATGACATGCCCGGCACCACCCGGGATAGCGTTTACATCCCGTTTGAACGCATGGATAACCAGTACACACTGATCGATACGGCCGGTGTGCGCCGGCGTAAGAATGTCAGTGAGGTGGTGGAGAAGTTTTCCATCATCAAGACCCTCCAGGCTATCGATGACGCCCATGTGGTCATCCTGGTTATCGACGCCCGGGAAGGTCTGGTGGACCAGGATCTTCATCTGATTGGCTTTGTTCTGGATGCCGGCCGTTCCCTGGTGATTGCGGTCAACAAATGGGACGGCATGGACCCGGACGACCGGGCCAAGGTAAAAGAGCAGGTTCAGCGCCGCCTGGACTTTCTTGATTATGCTGACAAGCACTACATATCTGCCCTTCACGGCTCCGGTGTGGGCGTCATGTACGATTCGGTTCACGCCTGCTATGAGTCAGCGATGGCCAAGTGGCCGACCAATCGCCTGACGGCCATCCTCCAGGATGCTACCGCCCAACATCAGCCGCCGCTTGTGCAGGGGCGTCGAATAAAGCTGCGGTACGCCCACCAGGGTGGGTCCAACCCTCCAGTGATTGTGGTGCATGGAAATCAGACTGACGCGTTGCCAGGGGCTTACAAACGCTATCTGGAGAATACCTTCCGTAAAGTGCTGAAGGTCAATGGTTCTCCCATTCGCTTCGAGTTCCGTTCCAGTGAAAACCCGTTCGCTAATAAGGTTAGCCGGCTTACGCCGCGTCAGAAGGTCAAACAGGACAATGACCTGAAGAAAGGGCGGCCGGTACGGAAGAAAGCGCGAATGAAGAGCAAGAAACGCTGAAACGATCCGACCGTCGGGGCAGCGCCAGGCAGTCGGTGCTGCATCAAAGGGCGCGATGGTTGGTCTTTAGCCACTCCTGAAACTCGTTTTCGGGCATCGGCCTGCTGTAGAAATAGCCTTGTGAATAGTCACAGCCTTCCTGTTGCAGGAAGTGTGTCTGGGCTTCTTCTTCCACGCCTTCTGCAATTACACTCAAGCCAAGACTGTGGGCCATGTTGATGATGGCCTTCACCAGCGAGGCGTCCTCCCGCTCCTTCATCACGTCCTGAACAAAGGATTTGTCGATTTTCAGGGTATCGAAAGGGTAGCTCTTGAGGTAGCTGAGCGCCGAATAGCCGGTACCGAAGTCATCAACTGACAGGCGAATACCGGATTGATCGAGTTGCCGCAGGATATCGGCGGTTTCTATGGTGTTATCAAGGATCAGTCGCTCAGTGATTTCCAGTTCCAGTTGCTGGGGGGGCAAACCGCTGGCTTTGAGAGCATTCATGACGGTGTCGACAAAGCCCGGATCCCTGAATTGCCTGGGAGATACGTTGACTGAAATGCCGATGTCCGTACCAGTGGACTCTTTCCAGCGTATGGCCGCCAGGCAGGCTTCCCGTAACACCCATTCACCAATCGGCGTTATCAGGCCGGTTTCTTCCGCCAGGGGTATAAACCGGTCGGGCATGACCATACCCATACCGGGGTTATTCCAGCGCAGCAGGGCTTCGGCAGAGCACAGTTGGCCGGACTCGGTGCGAACAATGGGCTGGTAGTAGAGCTCGAACTCTTTTTGCTCCAGGGCCCGGCGCATCAGCGATTCCATCTGCAGCCGTTCATGGGAGACTTCCGTCATTTCCGGAGCAAAGAGAGCATAGGCACTTTTACCCTTGTGTTTGGCCTGGTACATGGCGGCATCGGCGTGTTGAAGCAGGGTGCCGCTGTTATCGGAGTCGTTCGGGAAAACGGAGATACCGATACTGGTGGTTACGAACACTTCCTGGCCATTCAGCAGGTAAGGAGGGGCAAAGGTCTTGAGGATACGCTCTGCCACCTGTGACGTCGCCTCGGGGCCCGTCAGGCCGGGCAATATCACCAGAAACTCATCACCACCAAGCCTGGCGACGGTGCTGGTACCCCGAAGGCAGCTGGAAATCCGTCGTGCGGCCTCTATCAGGAGGTTGTCACCGGCGTCGTGCCCAAGGGTATCGTTAATGTGCTTGAAGTTGTCCAGGTCGAGAAACATCACGCCAACCAGGGAGCTTTCGCGTCTTGCCTGGGCCAGGGCCAGTTTCAGGCGATCCAGGGCGAGCATTCGGTTGGGAAGCCCGGTCAGGATGTCGTAGTTAGCCTGTCTGAGCAGTTGTTGCTCGTAGCGCTTGCGAATGCTGATATCTTCGCCAAGAATCAGGTAGCCGGTGGCTTCGCCCTTGGAATTCTTGATGGGGGTTACGATCAGTTGTTCCCAGAAGCGCTCACCGTTCTTGCGAACGCTGTTGATTTCCCCCTGCCAGACCCCCACGCGTTGGACCTGAAGTCGGATGGATTGCCACAGTTGGCGGTTTTCTCGATGGGCCTGTGCATCCTCGGATAGCACGCCCGGGTGTTTTCCGGCGATGGTGGCTGCGTCGTAGCCGGTGAGCTGGCTGAATTTCTGGTTGGCGTATTCGATACGCCACTGGCGATCACAAATCAGCACCGATGACGGGCTTTGCTCAATCGCCTTGGAGAATTTTCGGATTTCCTGGGCATCGCGCTCCTGTCGTTCGAGGTCATCGTTGAGACGTTCCCGCATCTGGTTGATGGCAACGGTGACCTGGGCCAGTTCGTCATTTCGATTCAGTTGGGTGTCCGGTCGGTCCAGTTCAAGCGGGTCTGACAGGTTGTTGAGTGAGAAATTGCGGGCGTAGTTGGCCATGGTGGTCAGGTGCCGCGCAATGAAGTGCTGGAAAATCCAGATGATCAGGATCGAAACGAAAAAGGTCTTCAGGAACTGGGTGGTCAGCACCACTACGACTTTTTGGCGCATGTCCGAGAACACCCGCTTCAGATCGGCGGTGATGGTCAACTGACCCAAACTGAACATTTCATCACCCTGGTGGGTGAGCTTGAACGTATGGCTGATTGTCTGGGCGTTGCGAGGGATTTCGCCCATGACCAGTTCGGAATCCGGTTCAATTTTGAGGCGTAGGTGAACGATGTCTGGCAGGCTGAGTATGCCTTCGAGCTGGGTCTGTAGGAGTTTCTGATCCAGCGCCCATAGGCTGCGGGCCAGACTGGAGGTATAGCCGGTTTCGACAACCATCATGCGCCTGTCGATCTGCGACAGGTCCTTCCGGTAATCCGAGTATATCTGGATAGCTGAAGAGATGAGCGTGAACAACGAGCTGAACAACAGGATGTATGCGAGCAGCCTGAAGGACAGGGGAGACCCGGTTCGAAATCGTTGCAGGCGAGTCAACAGTTTTTGCATGTCCTATACTTCGGCCACCCTGGCAGGTTTCAATGAGCATGGTCAGACGGTGTTCTCAGGACTATAGCAGCAGTTTCTTGCAAATGCCTCGCAAATACAGGAAAAATCGGGAGAAATGTGTCACTGTTCAGGATTTGTTAATGTCTTGGGAGCGGGCAGTGTTCGGGGGTGTTGAACGCCTGCGCATGCAGGGCTGATCGATTGGGAGTGCAGGGTGGACCTGCAAAGAAAAAGAAGCTGAAAAAATGGCGTCCCCTAGGGGGTTCGAACCCCTGTTGCCGCCGTGAAAGGGCGGAGTCCTAGGCCACTAGACGAAGGGGACGCATCGCTTCAAAAGCTTGCCTCGTCGAGGTGGCGCGTATATTAAGTAAGGCGATACGAGCTGTCAAACGGTTTTTAAAAAAATAATGGCTTTCGCGAGCACAGCAGGTTGGTCGAGGAAGCTGCCCTGAGCCTTTCCGAGGACCGCCTCAGTACCTTACCGAATCCGCCAGGGCTGGGCCCAATTCAGGATACTGGAAATGGAACCCTTCGGCTTCGAGTCTTTCGGGTATGGCCATTTGGCCGGTCAGTAACAACCGGGACATTTCGCCCAGCGCCAACTTAAGGACCGGACTTGGTGCCGGGAAAATGGCCGGCCGGCCCAAAACGCCGGCAAGACACTTTGTAAACTGCCGGTTGGTGACCGGGTTGGGGCTCACGACGTTGTAGGGGCCGTTGGCCTTGTCGGATTCGAGCATCCAGACAAGCGCTGCGACCACGTCGTCCCGGTGAACCCATGGCATGAACTGTTCGCCGTCGCCAAGTCGTCCCCCAAGACCCAGGCGGAAGGGTAGAAGCATGCGCTGCAGGAAACCGCCACCCGGGCCGGCAACAATCCCCGTCCGCGACAGGCATACGCGAACGCCGTCAGCCTCCAGGCTCAGAGCTTCCTGTTCCCAGTCACGGCACATGCGATGAGTGAATTCGTCATGGGGCAACGTTTGCTCAGTCACGTGTTCACGGCTCTGGTCGCCGTAGAAACCCACCGCAGAACCGGACACCAGCACGCGCGGGAGTGATTCCCAGCTCCTTATCACGTTCGCCAGGAGGCTAGTAAGGCCGATACGGCTGTCCCGCAGTTCCTGTTTGCGGCGATCGGACCACCGTTTATCGGCGATGCCTTCGCCAGCCAGGTTGATAACCGCACCGAACCCCGGGTGGCCTCGTAGCAGCTCGAGATCTCCCAACGCCTCTACACGTCCACAAAGAGCCTGAACGTTTGCCGTGGACTGTCTGCTGAAGACGGTTGGGGCGTAGCCTTTGCTGATCAGTTGTTGGCACAATGATTGGCCGATGAATCCGGTGCCTCCGGTGATCAGAATCCGATTATCCATTGCTGCTCGCTCCTGGGTCGGTTAATGGTCGGCTATTGATAGTTGTCGGTGATGGGTTATGCCGGCTGTTTGTGGCTGTCGAGTTCGTGGATCACAACGTCACGAATGGCTTTCCCCAGTTCGGGATTCTCACCGATGGGTGGTGCAAGCGTAATGCTGACCTCGTGTTGGCTTTGTAGCCCCTCGATCATCGCGGGAACGTCTTTTCTGAGATGACGGCCCGCCGCCAGGAATAGCGGCACGACGGTATACTGTCGGACGCCTTCACTTGCTCCCTCGCTGATAACCGTATCCAGGGAGGGCTCTGCCAGTTCCATATAGGCAATGCGGGACCCGGGTACAGATTCAAGTGTCGGGGTTGCCAATGCTTCGAACGTCCGGCACCAGCGCTCATCGCTGCTTCCATGGGCAAGTAGGATTATTCGGGGAGCTTCTCCGTTCATAGTATCTCCTGGTATGAATAAAAGCTGGGATAGTAATCTAAAGTGTAGCAGCCGCAGGCCTGCCACTGTGCTGCTCGATGACGATAGGATGGGTATATGTTCGATTGGAAAGAGATTCTGGATTTCTGGTTTGGTGAACTTGATGAGCACGGCCTGCCGGACAGCTTTCACAGGAATCGCTGGTTCCGTTCCACGCGTGCCTTCGACCAGGAAATCCGGCGACGCTTCCTGTCGATGGTCCTTTTTGCGTCAGAGGACGGTCTGCGGCACTGGCGCAAGACGGCCGGCGGGGCTCTTGCAGAGATCATCCTGCTGGATCAGTTCACACGGAATATTCATCGGGGCGGAGCGCTGGCGTTTTCCAATGACCGGTTGTCTGTACAGCTCTGTAAGGCAGCGATGCGTGATGGACAGGACATGGAATTGCCCCCGGTAAAGCGGGGCTTCCTCTATATGCCGCTGCAGCACTCGGAAAAACGTGAGGATCAGGATCTGTCTGTGGAGTGTTACTCGCAATTGGCCGCCGCTACCGATGGCATTGTCGGAGATTTTATGGAGAGTTTTCTACAATCCGCCCGTGACCATCGGGATATCATCCACCAATTCGGCCGTTTTCCACACCGCAACCAGGCACTGAAACGCTCCTCGAGCCCGGAGGAGCAAGCCTACCTGACCAACGGTAAGCGCTTCGGCCAATAAATGCCTTCAAATCCGTTCAACAGGCCGGAACTGCCAAGCCCATCAAGGTTTCATGGCGCCTTATGCGGCAGAATTTACAAAAACTAACAAGAATCAGGCTTCGCTGCACAGGTCTCAGGGCCATTGCAGGCGGCCGGCGATCGAAACAAGGAAAACCAGCCATGGGGCAGTTACAGAACCCCGCACTCCAGGCGAACAGTGAACTGCCGGAGAACCGATTACTTCGGCAGTCGATTCGCTACAGGGGGCGCAAGACCTTACGTGTAAAAAGCGAGCTACGGCGTCTTAAAATCCTGGAGGCGACCCTTCGAATTGCAGCTCGTGACGGTTTGCGAGGCATCAAGCATCGAGCTGTTGCGAGGGAAGCGAAAGTGCCTCTGGCCGCCACCACCTATTACTTTCGCGATATTCATGAATTGATCAGTGACTCATTCATGCTTTTCGCTGAAAAAGCCCGGGACAATCTTGATGGCTTTTATGACACCATCAATCTGGTGCTGGATACCACCCCTGCAGAAACCCTTCGGCGCAATGGTCCCCAACGCAAAGAATTGGCTGCGCGTTTGTCGGTAATATCGACGGCCTACCTCCATGAGCAGTTTACAAAGCGAAGGCAGCAGATGCTGGCGGAGCAGGTGTTCCTTATGGAAGCGCTAAGGGATGACCGTCTTGCGGGCCTGGCAAGAAGCTATCGTGAAGCCTGGACCGCAGGCCTGCGGCAGATACTGAAGCGGCTGGATTCGCCATCACCGGAGAGAGACGCAACGCTGCTGGTGAATGTCACTCTGGGTATGGGATATGATTCTTTACTCAACGATCAGCGTGTGGATTACGCTGCACTGTCTGAGACCGTTGCGCGCGTGATCGGGTTGGCGTTAGGCGAACAGGAGATCGTACCGGTCTGAATATGGGGATGAAAAAGGTCCTGAAAAAAGAGTTGACGAACCAGGATGAATCCGTAGAATACGCGTCCGTTGATCAAGCGGGAATAGCTCAGTTGGTAGAGCACAACCTTGCCAAGGTTGGGGTCGCGAGTTCGAATCTCGTTTCCCGCTCCAGATTCCAAAAACCCGGTCTTTTCGAAAGGAAAGGCCGGGTTTTTCATTTTTAGCCTGCAAGCCACAGTCTTCACACCCTGTTCTCGGTTATACTGCCAGGTCATATTGGATGCCTTGTCGTCAGTGTTTCGGGAGCGCCCATGCAGGTACATTCGTTGTATGTCTATCCGGTCAAGTCCCTGGCCGGAATCCAGGTTTCTTCATTCCTTCTGGACGAGTTCGGTCCGGCCGATGACCGTCGCTGGATGATCGTTGATTCCGAGCGCGAGTTCGTTACCCAGCGAAGCAATCCGGAACTCGCCATGATCAAAGCCCGGTTGGACTCAGGTCAGGTCTTTGTCGATATACCGGGGGAGGGCGAGTTTCCATTGTTGCCGGACACTGAGGAGTGTCGTGTCAGGGTCTGGCGGGACTGGGCGAAAGCGGTGTACGGAGAGGACAAGGCATCTGCTGCGCTGTCCCGCTACTGTGGCCAGACATTTCGCTTTGTGTATATGCCCGAGGAAACCTTCCGCCGCGTTGATGCCAGCCGGGTTACCGAGTATCGTCGGGTCAGCTTTGCCGATGGTTTCCCATTCCTGATCACCAATCTTGCGTCCCTTGAAGAGCTGAACTCGCGCCTTGATTCGGCCATCGATATGCGAAGGTTCCGGCCGAACATTGTTGTCAAGGGCGCGGGGGCCTGGGATGAGGACAGCTGGACATCCGCACGCATCGGGGAAACGGCATTCACGCTGGTAAAGCCCTGTTCCCGCTGTGTTATGACCACCGTGGACCCGGACCAAGGCGTAAAGTCCGTAGATCTGCAGCCTTTAAGGATGCTTGGAACCTATCGGCGAACCTCTGACGGCGTCATTTTCGGAATGAACGCCATTCATGAATCGGACGGGACCATCCGGGTCGGCGATCCGATTACTCTGCAAACGACTGCCACAACGGAGAATCAGTAACGTGCCATTGTTAACGCTGGATGCCGTATCCCTTGCTTTTGGCATGCAGCCATTGCTCGACCAAGCCTCTATGACCATCGAGGCAGGTGAACGTGTGTGTCTTCTTGGCAGGAATGGCGAGGGAAAATCCACACTACTGAAGATCGTCAGCGGTGAGGTAACGGCGGACGGCGGTGTTGTCCGGCTGGACGACGGTGCGGTGTTGTCAGTGCTGCCCCAGAATCTCCCCGTCAATGATACTCGAACCGCTTATGAGGCCGTTTCCGGTGCTTTCCCGGAGACCGGGGAATTGCTCGCGGAATTTCATCGGTTGTCCCAGACTGCGGATGAAGCCAGCCTGGATCGGCTGATGAAAGTACAGGAGCGCCTTGAGGCGCTGGATGGCTGGCGTCTGGACCAGAAAGTCGGCGCCATCCTCGAGCAATACGGCATCGACCCGGAGCAGCGTCTGAACACGCTCTCCGGCGGTTGGCAGCGACGCGTCCTGTTGGCGCGTGCCCTGGTGACCGAGCCGGATATCCTGTTACTGGATGAGCCTACCAACCACCTGGATGTGCCCGCCATTGCCTGGCTGGAAGAGGCCCTTGGTCAATTCCGTGGCGCGATTCTGTTTGTCAGCCACGACCGCGCGTTTATACGCCGCATGGCCACGCGCATCGTGGAACTGGACCGCGGGCATCTGGTGAGTTTTGCCGCTACGTACGACCGCTATCTGGACCTAAAGGAAAAGGCTCTGGAGGAGGAAGATCGCCAGAATGCGCTGTTCGACAAGCGGCTAAAACAGGAAGAGGCGTGGATACGCCAGGGGATTAAGGCTCGTAGGACCCGCAATATGGGCCGGGTGAGGGCGCTAAAGGCCATGCGTGAAGAACGCCAGCAACGTCGCGAACGCGGTGGAACTGCGAGCTTTTCGGTGGAAGACGCCGCCCGTTCCGGGAAACTGGTGGTGGAAGCCAGTGATGCCGGATTTGCCTATCCTGATGGTACCGCGGTCATTCGCGACATGAACATGACGGTCCTCAGGGGCGATAAGATTGGCCTCGTTGGTGAAAATGGCACTGGGAAGACCACCCTGGTCCGGCTAATGCTGGGAGACCTGAAGCCCACAGATGGCCGAATTCGCCTCGGCACCAATTTGCAGATCGCTTACTTCGACCAGCTCCGGGGTGAGCTCGACCTTGAACGCAATGCGCTGGATAACCTGTCCGAGGGGCGGGAGTTCATCGAAATTAACGGCCAGAGCAAGCACGTACTGGGATATCTGCAGGAATTTTTGTTCAGCCCGGAACGGGCGAGGTCCCCTGTGCGTGTCTTTTCCGGGGGTGAGCGTGCGCGTCTTCTTCTTGCCAAGCTCTTCAGCAAGCCGGCCAATATCCTGGTGCTGGATGAGCCGACCAATGATCTGGACGTGGAGACCCTGGAGTTACTTGAATCCCGGCTGGTGGAATTTGCCGGTACTGTGATCGTTATCAGCCACGACCGCGAGTTCCTCGATAACGTCGCTACTGATACGGTGTTCCTGGACGGCTCTGGCAGAGTCGCGGAGTTTGTCGGTGGGTATACCGATTGGCGGAGGCAGGGTGGCCGGTTCCCTTCTGAGGGGGTAAGCCGAAAGGCCACCAAGCCGCCAAAGAACCAGAGCCCAGTGCCGGAAAAGAAGCCGGAAGCGCCCGCAGTGGCAGACACCAAAAAAACAAAACCCGTAAAACTCAGCTACAAACTGAAGCTTGAACTGGAAAAACTTCCGGGCCAGATTGAAGAGCTGGAGGCGGAACTGGAAAAGCTTCGGGCACAGATTTCCGATCCGGAATTCTACTCCGGGCCCGCTGAGAGCGTCTCCACGACCCTGGCGGACCTCAGGGACAAGGAAGCCCACCTGGAGAAGGTCATCGAGCGCTGGATGGAGCTGGAAGAACAGGCGAATCAATGAATGTAACGTACCACTTCAAATTTGAAGACAAGCGTTCCGAGACGTTTAAAGTAACGGACCGGCCAGCTGAGCCGGTGGGCAACCTGCCGAGCTGGACAAGGTTGGAGCACTGCCAATGCGCCAACTGCCCGCTGAAAGCATCGGAGTCGCCACGATGTCCCGCCGCCGTTGAAATGCTTCCGGTTGTGAACGCCTTTCAGGCAGAGGACGCCTACCAGAAGGTGACTGTGGAGGTTACAGACGACCGCAGGCGTTATTCCAAGGACACCACGCTTGAGGAGTCCCTGAGGTCATTGCTGGGGCTGAAAATGGCGACAAGCGGGTGTCCGGTGTTGTCCGAACTGAAGTCGATGGCCGTGCATCACTTGCCGTTTGCCAGCAACGATGAATTCATCATGAGGAGTGTGTCTCACTACCTTTTGCAGCAGTACCTGGCGAAACGTAACCACAAGGAGCCAGACTGGGAACTGAAAGGGCTGGTGGAGAGAAATCAACGCCTGCAGTTGGTCAACCAGGCGTTATGGCAGCGGATCCATTCGGTGTGCGAGGGGGACAGTAACCTGAAGGCATTGCTGAACTTCTTCTCAATGGCCTCCAGTGTGAGTTTTTCCCTGGAAAGTCAGCTTCGAAAACTGGAAGCAAAAATGAAGGGCGACGGCGCCGACTAGGGCGCCGCGGCCATCGTCCGGCTACTGGATGCGGATCGCAAGGACATCGCAGACGGTGCCATGCAACACACCGTTGGCGGTTGATCCTAGAAGCAACTGGAATCCTTTGCGGCCGTGGCTTCCCACGATGACCAGGTCCACACTCTGCTCTTCAGACAGCCGATGGATTTCGGATTCAGGGCGCCCCACCGTCACTATCTGATTGTCTTTGCCAACGTTGTACTTTTCACCGTACCCGGCAAGCTGTTCCTTTGCCGCCTTGTCCAGTTGATCCTGAAGTTCCGTCAGGTCCATCGGAATGTCGCCCCCATAGGCGTAGCCAACAGGCTCCACTACGTGCACAAGCATCAACTCAGCGCCATGGGCTTTGCTTATTTCGACGGCCTTATTGAGTACCTGGGGGGCCTCTTCGGTCAGATCGATTGCCACCAGTATCTTCTTATAGATCGACATCGCATCGCTCCTTCGCGGATGGGGTCAAACTCTTGGTGTGCCAAAGCAGTACCTTGTCCCATAAGTGTAAACCAACACTGACAGGTATCAATGACTGACTGGAAAGGTGACAAAAGGAGAGTTGGCTGGGGCTACAATCTGCCCCAGCCGGCGTGGACGTCAGGCGTTTTCGCGCAACAGGCCAATGGTTGTTTCCAGGCCCCGGAGAATGCCTTTGGAATAGCGGTCGATCACAAACGCAACGTTGTTGTCGTTATAGTTAATATAGGAGCCCCGAATGAACTCCCACTTGGAGGTCAGGTCGTCCAGGGCGGCTTTTAGTGGGCCCTGGGCACCGCCTTTGGTGATCTGTGACAGGAAGGCGTCAAACTGCTTTGCCTGCTCGTCAAGAGGGATGTCGTTGGAGGAGCCCTGGAAGGTTTGCGATACCGAGGAATGGGTGCGGGCGGAGTACTTGGCCATCATCTGTGCCATAGTGACTGCCGCCGAGCGTGCGGCTTCAACTCTCTGGGCAGTTGCGACTTCGGCGCTTTCCCGGGCAACCGCGTACATCTCTGAAGCCACCTGGTTCATCGATAACGCCTGGTTCGCCATATCGGACACCAGGCGCAGGTCGGGATAGCCGGTGTTGCGCACGTCGTTGATGTTGCTCCGCATCAGATCCTTGAATTTGTCGAACTCCACGTTGAGGCTTTCAACCTGTTCTCCGGACAGTACGCCGGCGGTGCTGTCGGCGACCGAATTCATGGATTCGTTGGCGGCATTGATACTGGCGACAATCTCGTTCAGGGTTTCGGTATCGCCGCTTGCGCTGAACCGATAGTAGGCGTCGAGTGCCATGTAGTTATTGACCCGGAAATTATGCAGGTCCGAAAGAAAGCCGTCGCCTTCCTGGGCGCGGACCGTAAAGGAGGTGATCAGTAACAGCACGAGCGCCGTTACCAGGGAACGTACCCGCAAGCGAGCGTCTTTCATCGGATGGGTCTCCGTTAAGGCTGTTTTATTATTGTGGACTAAAGTCTTAGGCTGAAGGTAAAGTAACTCCGCCGACCAATCAAGTTGTTTTGGGGGGCGCTACGGGAGTAAATGTAAACAAATTTAAAATTTACGTGATAAACCTACCGTTTCGCATCAATACCTCGAACTACATACTTGATAAACAACAATTCCATTCGCCTCCTAATGCCGTTCGGCTGTCCATTTCGAGGCTGGTCGGGTTGATTCTTCCAGAAACAAATTGACAAACGAGCCGTTTTTTTTCATCGTGTCACACCACGATTCAAACGACTGTATGAATTTTTGGATCGCTTGATCGGGTATTGATTGAAAACAGTGACCGAAATCTCGCTGCATCAGCGGTCGTCTTGCGAAGCGCTTGTGCGGCTGTTTCAGCAGTTCCAAACACAGACTGGAGATCAGTTGATGATTTACGAAGGTAAAGCCATCACGGTTAAAGAGATCGAAGGCGGGATCGCTCAGTTGAACTTTGACTTGCAGGGCGAGTCAGTGAACAAGTTCAACCGTCTCACGATTGAAGAGCTCCGCGCCGCGACTGACAAACTGGAAGCGCAGAAGGGCCTGAAAGGCCTTGTCGTGACCAGTTCCAAGGACAGCTTTATTGTTGGCGCCGACATTACGGAATTCACCGACCTGTTTGCCGGGCCGGAAGAAGACCTCGTTGCCAACAACCTCAAGGCCAATGAGGTGTTCAGCGCGATTGAAGATCTGCCTTTCCCCACCGTAACGGCGATCAACGGTATGGCGTTGGGTGGCGGCTTCGAAATGTGTCTTGCCACGGATTACCGGGTGATGGACAAGAAGGCCAAAGTAGGTCTTCCGGAAGTAAAGCTGGGTATTTTCCCAGGTTTTGGCGGCACTGTGCGTCTGTCCCGTCTGGTCGGTGTTGACTACGCGGTTGAATGGATCTGCGGCGGCACTGAGAACCGTGCCGACAAAGCCCTTAAAGTCGGTGCAGTTGATGCCGTACTTGAGGGTGAGAAGCTGGTAGAGGCAGCCATCAGCATTATCAACCAGTGCAACGACGGCAAGCTGGATTACCAGGCGCGTCGTGAAGAGAAGAAGGGCAAGATCAAGCTGAACGCCATGGAAAGCATGATGGCTTTCGAGATCTCCAAGGCGTTCGTTGCCGGCCAGGCTGGCAAGAACTATCCGGCCCCGGTCGAGGCGATCAAGGTCATGCAGAAGCATGCCGGCCTTACCCGTGACACAGCGATCGAGGTTGAGGCCAAAGGCTTCGCCAAGATGGCCAAAACCAACGTGGCAGCCTGCCTGGTTGGCCTGTTCCTGAACGATCAGGAGCTGAAGAAAAAGGCCAAGGCCTGGGAAAAGGAAGCCAATGACGTGAAACTGGCGGCCGTTCTGGGCGCTGGCATCATGGGTGGCGGTGTGGCCTACCAGTCCGCATTGAAGGGTACGCCCATCATCATGAAGGACATCGCCCAGGAAGGTATTGCTCTGGGTCTTAAAGAGGCGAAGAAGCTTCTTTCCAAGCGCGTTGACAAGGGTAAGATGGACGCCAGCAAATTGGCTGACGTTCTGAACAGCATCACGCCGACACTCAACTACGGCGACTTCAAGAACGTCGACCTGGTTGTTGAGGCCGTTGTTGAAAACCCGAAGGTTAAAGACGCTGTTCTTCGTGAGACCGAGGATAATGTTCGTGAAGACGCCATCCTGACGTCCAACACCTCCACCATTTCCATCGATCTTCTGGCCAAGAACCTGAAGCGCCCGGAAAACTTCTGCGGCATGCACTTCTTCAACCCGGTGCACATGATGCCGTTGGTTGAGGTTATCCGTGGTGAGAAGACCAGTGACAAGGCTATTGCCACCACAGTGGCCTACGCCAAGGCCATGGGTAAGACCCCGATTGTGGTCAACGATTGCCCGGGCTTCCTGGTCAACCGTGTGCTGTTCCCGTACTTCGGTGGTTTTGTGAACCTGGTACGTGACGGCGCGGATTTCCAGCACGTCGACAAGGTCATGGAGAAGTTCGGTTGGCCGATGGGCCCTGCCTATCTGCTGGACGTCGTTGGCATGGACACCGGCAAGCACGCTGGCGAAGTCATGGCTGACGGCTTCCCGGACCGCATGAAGCACGAAGGTACTACCGCCATTGACGTGATGTTCGATAACAACCGTTACGGACAGAAGAACGACAAGGGCTTCTATAAGTACGAACTGGACCGCAAGGGCAAGCAGAAGAAGGTTGTCGACGAAGAAACCTACAAGCTGCTTGAGCCGGTTGTTCAGGGTAAGAACGATTTCAGCGACGAGGACATCATCGCACGTATGATGCTGCCTCTGTGCCTCGAAACCGTTCGCTGCCTGGAAGACGGCATTGTTGAAGACCCGGCAGACGCCGATATGGGCCTGATTTTCGGTATCGGCTTCCCGCCGTTCCGTGGTGGTGCCCTGCGTTATATCGACGACATGGGTGTCGACAAGTTCGTCGAGCTGGCAGACAAGTTTGCAGATCTTGGTCCCCTGTACCATCCGACCGAGAAGCTGCGTGAAATGGCCAAGACTGGCGAAAAGTTCTTTGGCTAACCCTGAACGAGATTTCCGAACGGAGAAAGATCTATGAGCCTTAATCCGAGAGACGTTGTCGTCGTCGATTGCGTGCGGACTCCGATGGGGCGTGCCAAAAACGGCTGCTTCCGCAATGTTCGTGCGGAGACCCTGTCGGCTGCGCTTATCGAAGCACTGTTTGAGCGCAACCCGAAGCTCGACCCGAAAGAAGTTGAAGATGTGATCTGGGGCTGTGTAAATCAGACCAAAGAGCAGGGCTTCAACGTGGCGCGTCAGATTTCATTGCTGACCCGCATCCCTCATGAGTCTGCTGCGCAAACCGTGAACCGTCTGTGTGGTTCTGCCATGAGCGCGATCCACACCGCCGCCCAGGCGATCCAGACTGGCAACGGCGATGTGTTCTTCGTGGGTGGTGTTGAGCACATGGGTCACATCCCCATGACCGACGGTTTTGACCACAACCCGGCTGCGTCCAAGTACTCTGCCAAAGCGTCCAATATGATGGGCCTGACCGCAGAAATGCTCGCCAAGATGCACGGCATCACCCGTGAGCAGCAGGACGAGTTTGGCGCACGTTCACATCGCCTGGCGCATGAAGCCACTCAGGAAGGCCGCTTCAAGAACGAAATCGTTCCGATTGAAGGCCATGACGAGAACGGCTTTAAAGTGCTGATCGAGGAAGACGAGACCATTCGTCCCGAAACCACCGCTGAATCGCTGGGTCAGCTGAAGCCAGCGTTCGATCCGAAAAACGGTACAGTGACTGCAGGTACGTCCTCGCAGCTGACTGACGGTGCCGCAGCCATGGTGCTGATGTCCGCAGAGCGTGCTGAAGCTCTGGGCCTGAAGCCGGTTGCCAGGATTCGCAGCATGGCTGTTGCCGGTTGTGATCCCGCGATCATGGGTTACGGCCCGGTTCCGGCCACCAAGAAGGCGTTGAAGCGCGCAGGCCTGAAAGTCGAAGATATCGACTTCTGGGAACTGAACGAAGCCTTTGCGGGTCAGTCCCTGCCGGTCCTGAAAGACCTGAAGCTGTTGGGTGTAATGGAAGAGAAAGTAAACCTGAATGGTGGCGCGATTGCCCTTGGGCATCCGCTGGGTTGTTCCGGTGCACGTATCTCTACAACCCTGCTGAATGTCATGCAGGCCAAAGGCGGTAAGCTTGGTGTTTCCACCATGTGTATCGGCCTGGGGCAGGGCATTGCAACGGTATGGGAGCGTCTCTGATTCATTGAGCAGAATCAGTAACGCTGTCTCAGGAGGCCCGGCAAACGCCGGGCTTTCCTGTCTCTGACTGGAGAAAAAGGCGCCTGGAAATAAAAGAATGGGTTGTCTTGCTTTTCTTGACCCTGTAAAACAATGCACCTATACACTTGTGGCGGCTATGGACTGTTTTCTAGCCGACTGATTTTACAGCGAGTTTCCGGTTTGCTGATTTTTCAACCGATTATCGCCAAGGACACAGATCTCCGATATGGGTAAAAGCCTCGTTATTGTCGAGTCGCCAGCGAAAGCGAAGACCATCAACAAATACCTGGGGTCCGACTTCATTGTGAAGTCCAGCGTCGGGCACATTCGCGACCTTCCGGTCAGCGGTAGCGGCTCAACGTCAGATCCGAAAGAGCGCGCCAGGCAGGCCGCGTTGACCCGCAAGATGAGCCCGGAAGAGAAGGTGGTTCACAAGAAGCGGAAATCCAGGGAGCAACTGGTTGCCCGCATGGGGGTAGACCCTGACCAGGACTGGAGCGCCCGATACGAGATATTGCCCGGCAAGGAAAAGGTTGTCAGCGAACTCAAGCGGTTGGCAAAGTCCGCCGATCATATCTATCTCGCAACGGATTTGGACCGTGAAGGGGAGGCGATCGCCTGGCACCTCCAGCAAACCATTGGTGGTGAGCCGGAAAAGTATCGCCGCGTCGTGTTCAATGAGATCACCAAGCGAGCTATCCAGGAGGCCTTCAAGGATCCGGGGAATCTCGATAACAACCGCGTGAACGCGCAGCAGGCGCGTCGATTCCTCGACCGGGTCGTCGGCTATATGGTATCGCCATTGCTGTGGGCCAAGATTGCACGCGGCCTTTCGGCGGGTCGGGTTCAGTCGGTTGCAGTCCGGCTTATCGTCGAACGCGAACGGGAAATTCGCAAGTTCATTCCCGAAGAGTTCTGGCAGTTGCATGCTGACCTGGCTTCGAAGCAGGCCGAGCAGCCCGTTCGTTTTGAGGTGACCCGATACGACGATAAAGCCTATCGTCCGGTCAGTGAAAAGCAGAGCACCGATCACGTTGAGCGCCTGAAGGATGGTACCTTCAAGGTGGCCAAACGAGAGGACAAGCCGACACGCTCACGTCCCTCCGCCCCCTTTATTACGTCCACGCTGCAGCAGGCGGCCAGCAACCGGATGGGGTTCAGCGTCAAGAAAACGATGATGCTGGCCCAGCGCCTCTATGAGGCCGGCTTCATTACCTACATGCGTACCGACTCGACCAACCTGAGCCAGGATGCCGTGAGCGGTTGCCGCGAATTTGTCAAAAAGCAGTTCGGTGATAAATTCCTGCCGGAGAAACCAAGGGTATACGGTAGCAAAGAGGGTGCCCAGGAGGCCCACGAGGCCATCCGTCCGACCGATGTGAGTCGTAGGCCGGCCGATATAAGCGGCCTGGAGAAAGATGCTGAGAAGCTCTACGACCTGATCTGGCGCCAGTTTATTGCCTGCCAGATGGCTGATGCTGAATTCCTGAGCACGTCCATTGTGGTTGCCAACGGTGATTACGAGCTTCGTACGCGGGGGCGGATCATCAAGTTTGAGGGTTTCCTCAAAGTGGCGCCCCAGTCGGCCAAGAAAGATGAAGATATCGCGCTTCCGGATATCAAGGTTGACGAAACCCTGACACTGAAGAAGCTCGATCCCAGCCAGCATTTCACCAAGCCGTCGCCGCGCTATACCGAGGCGAGCCTGGTCAAGGAACTGGAGAAGCAGGGTATTGGGCGGCCATCCACCTACGCATCGATTATCTCCACCATTCAGGATCGCGGCTACGTCCGTTTGCAGAATCGCCGCTTCTACGCTGAAAAAATGGGCGAGATCGTCACCGAACGGTTGTCGGAATCCTTTCCGAACCTGATGGACTTTGACTTTACCGCCAAAATGGAAGGTGAGCTGGATGACATCGCCGGTGGCGAGGTGGACTGGAAAAAGGTGCTCAATGACTTCTACGGTCGTTTCCGTCAGCAACTGGAAACCGCCGAGAGTGGCGAAGACGGAAGCATGCGGGCGAATACCCCGACCGAGACCGACATTCCGTGCCCGACTTGCAGTCGCCCCATGCAGATCCGCGTGGCCAGTACCGGCGTTTTCCTGGGATGCTCAGGGTACTCACTGCCGCCTAAAGAACGGTGCAAAACGACCATCAACCTGGTGTCCGGTGACGAGGTTGTCAGTGCGGACGAAGATGTCGATGGCGAAGGTGAAACCCGTCTGCTCCGCAAGAAGCGGCGTTGTCCGAAATGCGGAACTGCCATGGACAGTTACCTGGTGGACGAAGGTCGCAAACTCCATGTGTGCGGTAACAACCCGGATTGTTCCGGCTATGAAGTGGAGAAGGGTACGTTCCGAATCAAGGGTTATGAAGGTCCAACCCTGGAGTGCGACAAGTGCGGCTCCGAAATGCAGCTTAAAACCGGGCGTTTTGGTAAATACTTCGGCTGTACCAACACCGAATGCAAGAACACGCGTAAGCTGCTGAAAAGCGGCGAGCCTGCGCCTCCCAAGATGGATCCGGTGCCGATGCCTGAGCTGCAGTGCCAGAAGGTTGAAGACACCTATGTGCTGCGTGATGGCGCTTCCGGATTGTTCCTGGCTGCCAGCAAGTTCCCCAAGAATCGGGAGACGCGTCCGCCGCTGGTTATGGAGATCAAACCTCATCGCAAGGACATTGATCCCAAGTACGGTTACTTGATGGATGCCCCGGAGCGTGACCCGGAAGGTAACCCGACGGTCATCCGTTACAGCCGGAAAAGCAAGGAGCAGTATGTGATGTCGGAAAAGGACGGCAAAGCGACAGGCTGGTCTGCGTGGTTTGTGAACGGCAAATGGCAGCCGAAAGAGAAATGACTATAGGATGACTGGCAGGTTGGGCTCGACACCTTTCCTGCCAGTTGTGTGAAAGCGAACTTCAGGGTTTCTTGCGTAGCCGTTGTATCAGTGAAGACGTATCCCAGCGGCTTCCCCCCATCTGCTGAACATCTCCATAGAACTGGTCAACGAGTGCGGCGACAGGAATCCTCGAGCCGTTTTTTCGCGCCTCTTCGAGGCAGATTGCCAGATCCTTGCGCATCCAGTTGACAGCGAAGCCGTGCTCGAACTCCCCATCAATCATGGTGCCTGAGCGATTTTCCATCTGCCACGATTGAGCTGCTCCTTTTGAGATCACGTCGACGACCTTGCGGACATCCAGTTCCGCCTGTTCGGCAAAGTGAAGGGCTTCCGAGAGGCCCTGAACCAGTCCGGCGATGGCGATCTGGTTGACCATCTTCGTCTTCTGGCCGCTGCCGATCGGTCCCATGTGGTTCAGGGCTTTGGCGTAATGCTCCATCAGCGGTTTCGCTTGCGAAAAAGGGTCGGCCTCCCCGCCACACATAATGGTAAGCTGGCCGTTTTCCGCACCCTGCTGACCACCGGATACCGGGGCGTCAATAAACTCAAGGTTGCGGGCTCTGGCAAGCTGGCCCAGTTGCTCTGCAATGCCTGCCGAAGCGGTTGTATGGTCGACCAGCACGGCGCCGGGCTTGGCGTTGGCAATGATGCCCTCAGGGCCTTCATAGACTTTTTCCAGATCTATATCGGCACCCACACAGGTAAATACGAAGTCTGCGTCAGCAACGGCGGCGGCGATTGAGTCGCAGGCCTTGCCTTTATACTGGCTCGCCCAGCTCTCTGCTTTGGCGTGAGTGCGGTTCCATACCTGAACAGTAAGACCGGCGTTTGCCAGGTGGCCGGCCATTGGATAGCCCATTACGCCGAGACCGATAAATGCGGCAGTTACGTTCATCACTGTTTCTCCAGACGTGGTTGGTGATAGCGCGAAGTAGGCATCAATCATTGCAGAATGTGAGGGCACAAAAAAGGCCGCTGATGCAGCGGCCTTTCGATTTCGGCTATCCGGGAGCTATTTCTTGGGGTAGCTTCTTGCTTCGGGGCCTGTGTAGAGCTGGCGCGGCCGGCCAATGCGGTAGTCGCCGCTGACCATTTCGTTCCAGTGCGAGAACCAGCCAATGGTGCGCGAAAGGGCGAATATAACCGTAAACATGGACGTCGGAATGCCGATGGCCTTAAGGATCAGGCCGGAGTAGAAGTCTACGTTCGGGTAGAGTTTGCGCTGGACGAAATACTCGTCTTCAAGGGCAATCTTCTCGAGACGTTGTGCAATCTTGAGAAGAGGGTCGTTCTCCAGGCCGAGCTCAGTCAGGACTTCGTGCGCAGTTTCGGCCATTACCTTGGCGCGCGGATCAAAGTTCTTGTAGACCCGGTGACCAAAGCCCATCAGGCGGAATGGGTCGTCCTTGTCCTTCGCCTTGGCGATGAATTTCTCGATGTTGGACTCGTCCCCGATTTCCGCGAGCATGTCCAGAACTGCTTCGTTGGCGCCGCCGTGGGCAGGGCCCCACAGCGCTGCAATACCGGAGGCAATACACGCGTAGGGGTTGGCGCCGGTTGAGCCGGCCAGGCGAACGGTTGAGGTGGACGCGTTCTGTTCGTGATCGGCATGCAGGATGAAAATCTTGTCCATCGCCTTGGCGAGGATCGGGTTTGGCTTGTATTCCTCACAGGGAACACCAAACATCATCTGCAGGAAATTCTCAGAATAGGTCAGGTCGTTGCGGGGATACATGAACGGCTGACCAATGCTGTACTTGTAACACCAGGCCGCAATGGTCGGCATTTTGGCGATCAGTCGGTGAGCAGTGATTTCACGCTGCTCGACGTTGGTGACATCCATCTGGTCGTGATAGAACGCCGACAGGGCTCCAACGACGCCGCACATAATGGCCATCGGATGCGCATCACGGCGGAAACCCTGGAAGAAGTTGCGCATCTGGTCGTGCAACATCGTGTGGTTTTTGATGGTGTCGTGGAAGCGCTTGTTCTCTTCCGCTGTCGGAAGCTCGCCGTTAAGCAGGAGGTAGCAGACTTCCAGGTAGTCGGAGTTTTCTGCCAATTCCTCGATTGGGTAGCCTCGGTGCAGGAGAACGCCCTTGGCTCCGTCGATGTAGGTGATCTGGGATTCGCAGGCTGCGGTGGATACAAATCCAGGGTCGTACGTAAAGACGCCTTCCTGGACGAGGCTTCTCACGTCAATGACGTCAGGGCCGACGGTGCCTGAGTAAACCGGTAGCTCAATGGACTTGTCACCCACCGAAAGCGTGGCTTTCCTGTCGGTCATGGTGCTCTCCTATTTATCAGCATTTGGAAGCGCTAGAAGGCGCGTATTATCGCAAAACTGGCGGCAAAATATAGGGCGTTGGCTTTTTTTGTCAATGGAAGAGGCAATAAAACCCATTATTTGACGCCTGCTGTAAATCAGGGAAATCCGGAATACGGCTGCTTTCGAGGTTTAATTGATTTTGTCAATCCTCTTTATAGCGAGTCCCAAGGCCTGATTTAACGGGCCCTGACAGAGTTGCGCGTTTGTAATTGAAAAGGGTACTCCTTATAATCCGTAGCCCGGAATCGGGGATATAACAGGCCGCAGCGTCAGATATCAAAAGAGCGCATGCCGGTTTTTCTCCCTCCTGAACATATCGTGTGCCGGATCCGTTCAGCATACCGATCCTTACATACCAACCATCCGCATCCGGTTTTTTCCGGCCCCGCGGAACCAAGAGAGAGTGTGAGAGCGCTGTGAATAGCAAACGACCAGTAAATCTCGATCTCGGCAAGTTTCATTTTCCGCTGCCAGCCATCACGTCCATACTGCATCGCGTCAGTGGCATCATCATTTTTGTGGGTGTTGCTTTCATGTTGTACGGGCTTCAGCTTTCCCTTTCCGGGGAAGAAGGCTTCAGTCGGGTTAGTGGCTTGCTGGACAGCTTCCTTGCGAAGCTGATTACCTGGGGCATTCTGTCTGCCTTGCTGTACCACCTGGTTGCGGGTATCAAGCACCTGCTGATGGATATGGGCATCGGCGAAGAGCTGGAAAGTGGCCGGCTCGCGGCGAAAGCCACAGTCGTAATCTCCGTTATTCTCATCCTTCTGGCAGGAGTCTGGGTATGGTAAACAGCGTCACGAATCTCGGGCGTAGCGGTGTTTTCGACTGGATGATCCAGCGTGTTACCGCCTACGTGCTTGCTCTGTATACAGTTTTTCTTTTCGGATTCATCCTGACCACTGACGTTAATTACGACAGCTGGTCGGCGCTTTTCGACCAGACCTGGTTCCGCATCTTCACCCTGCTTGCACTGCTCTCAATCGGCGCGCACGCCTGGGTTGGGCTCTGGACAGTGACAACGGATTACATCAAGGCGACCCTGCCGCGCTTCCTGGTACAGGCACTTTGCGGTCTGGCCATGTTCGTGTATTTGGTCTGGGGCATTCAGATTCTTTGGGGGCTTTAATTAATGGCTAATATCAAGACCATGTCTTATGACGCGATTGTTATCGGTGGCGGCGGTGCCGGTATGCGTGCCGCCCTTCAGTTGACAGAATCCGGCGTCAATACCGCATGTATCACCAAGGTATTTCCGACCCGTTCCCACACTGTATCTGCCCAGGGCGGTATTACCTGCGCCATCGCCAGTGCCGACCCCAATGATGACTGGCGCTGGCACATGTACGACACCGTCAAGGGTTCCGACTATATCGGTGACCAGGACGCGATTGAGTACATGTGTTCCGTGGGCCCGCAGGCCGTGTTCGAACTGGAACACATGGGGCTGCCGTTCTCCCGTACCGAGCAGGGCCGTATTTATCAGCGTCCGTTTGGTGGTCAGTCCAAGGGGCCGGACAATCCTGCCCAGGCGGCGCGTACCTGTGCTGCTGCGGACCGTACCGGTCACGCGCTCCTGCACACGCTCTATCAGGCGAACCTCAAGGGCGGAACCACCTTCCTGAACGAGTGGTACGCCGTTGATCTGGTGAAGAACAGTAAAAACGAAGTGGTTGGTGTCGTCGCCATCGAAATCGAGACTGGCGAGGTGGCTTACATCAAGTCCAAGGCAACCGTTCTTGCCACTGGCGGTGCAGGTCGTATCTACGCCTCCACCACCAACGCCCTGATCAATACCGGCGACGGTATTGGTATGGCGCTCCGTGCCGGTTTCCCGATGCAGGACATGGAGATGTGGCAGTTCCACCCCACGGGCATTCATGGCGCCGGTACTCTGGTAACAGAAGGTTGTCGAGGTGAGGGCGGTTACCTGATCAATTCCGAGGGTGAACGTTTCATGGAGCGTTACGCTCCGAACGCCAAAGACCTGGCTGGTCGCGACGTGGTTGCCCGCTCCATGGTGATTGAGATCCTGGAAGGCCGTGGATGCGGTCCGGACAAGGATCACGTTCTATTGAAGCTGGACCACCTTGGTGAAGAAACACTGAACCTGCGCCTGCCGGGTATTTGTGAGCTTTCACGCACCTTTGCGCACGTGGACCCGGTTAAAGAGCCGGTGCCGGTTGTGCCAACCTGTCACTACATGATGGGCGGGATTCCCACCAACGTAGGTGGTCAGGCCCTGACTCAGGATGAGAGCGGTAACGACACGCCCATTCCCGGGTTGTTTGCCTGCGGTGAAGCAGCTTGTGTGTCCGTTCATGGTGCCAACCGTCTTGGCGGTAACTCCCTGCTGGATCTGGTCGTCTTCGGCCGTGCCGCTGGCTTGCACATTGAAGAGCAGCTTCGCGGCGGCTTTGAGGTGGACGGCGCCAGTGAGGAAGACATCAAGAACGCGATGGCGCGCCTTGATCGCCTGAACAGCGCCTCGGAAGGCGAGAGCGTTGCCGAAGTGCGCAAGGATCTGCAGAACTGCATGCAGCTTTACTTCGGTGTGTTCCGTGACGGCAAGAGCATGGAAGAAGGTCTTGAGAAGCTGGAAGCGATTGGTAAGCGCGTACGCAATACCAGGCTCGCGGATACCAGCAATGCCTTCAACACCGCGCGTATCGAAGCCCTTGAGCTTGATAACCTTTATGAAGTTGCACTTGCAACGGCTGTTTCAGCCTACGAGCGCAAGGAAAGTCGCGGTGCTCATGCCCGTAACGATTTTACCGAGCGTGATGATGAAAACTGGCTGAAGCATTCGCTGTACTTCCCGCTGGACAAGCGTGTTGGAAAGCGTGATGTAAACTTCGCTCCGAAAACGGTGGATACATTCCAGCCGAAGATCCGGACTTACTAAGGGGGATTGTGCAATGTTAGTAAGCCTGTACCGCTACAACCCGGAAACCGACAATGCGCCCTATATGCAGGACGTAGAGCTGGATATACCGGAAGGAAAGGACCTGATGGTTCTGGATGTCCTTAACCTGGTCAAGGAGCAAGACCCCTCAATGGCCTATCGCCGTTCCTGTCGGGAAGGCGTCTGTGGGTCCGATGGTATGAACATGAATGGCAAGAACGGTCTTGCCTGCATCACGCCGCTGTCGGAAGTGCTCAAGAACAACAAGCTGGTTGTTCGCCCACTTCCGGGCCTGCCGGTGATTCGTGACCTGGTTGTGGACATGAGCCTGTTCTACAAGCAGTACGAGAAGGTTATGCCGTACCTGGTCAACGACAATCCGGCGCCCGCCATTGAGCGTTACCAGTCACCGGAAGACCGGGAAAAGCTGGACGGCCTGTACGAGTGTATTCTCTGTGCCTGCTGTTCCACGGCTTGCCCCTCATTCTGGTGGAATCCGGACAAGTTCGTTGGCCCGGCCGGATTGCTGCAAGCCTACCGGTTCCTGGCCGACAGCCGGGATACTGCACAGGAGGAGCGTCTTGCCAATCTGGATGATCCGTTCAGTGTATTCCGCTGTCGGGGCATCATGAACTGTGTCAGCGTTTGTCCGAAAGGCCTTAACCCAACACGGGCGATCGGCCACATTCGGAACCTTCTGCTTCAGCGGGCGACGTAAGCAGAATCTGAAACAAACGCTATACTGTGCTGACAAGGCTCGCACCCGGAAGGGCCCGCAACGACGCGGGCCCTTCAACCAAAGGCTTATAGTCAAAAGTCTTAGCAGGGTGCACACTACGCAGGCCGTCACGGGAGCTTAAAAGGTTCCTGGCGGATTGCTGAGTATAATAACCACCGGGGAACGGAAAACATCCTTGTTGGATGTGGTGGCCAAAGTCGATCCCGTAAAAACCCGTATTGACTCAGATATACCCCTGGCCGACCATAGCCAGCTCCCCGCACCAGCCCAAGGTGAGCTATTCAAAATGCACGAAAGCATAATGGAGCAGTTGTGGCAGACTTCCCACCTACAAGGAGGGAATCTCGCCTATGTTGAACAGCTTTTCGAAACCTACCTGACAGACCCCAATGCCGTTCCCGAAGAATGGCGCAGCTATTTCGATAAACTTCCCAGTGTGGATGGCTACAAAGGCCGTGATATAGATCATTCGTCCATCCGCCAGCAATTTGAACACATATCCCGTAACCAGCGCTTTCTAGCCAGCAGCGGCGTACCTGCCAGTGCAACGGTTGATGCCGACAAAAAGCAGATCCGTGTCCTCCAGTTGATCAATGCCTTCCGTTTTCGTGGCCACCAGGAAGCAAAGCTGGATCCCCTCGGTGTATGGAACCGTCCACAGGTTGAAGATCTCGATCCATCCTTTCACGAACTATCGGAAGCGGACTACGACCTCGAGTTTCAGACCGGCTCGCTGAACTTTGGCTCCGAGACAATGAAGCTTCGGGACATCGTTGGTGGTCTTCGGCAGACGTACTGTGAAAGCATCGGTGCGGAATATATGCACGTTGTGGACACTCGTATCAAACGCTGGTTCCAGCAACGCATGGAGCCGGTACGCTCGCGTCCCAACTACGAGTCTGGAACCCGTAAGCATTTGCTGGAACGGTTAACCGCAGCGGAAGGCCTCGAAAAGTATCTGGGTTCCCGCTATCCGGGCGTAAAACGGTTTGGGCTTGAAGGTGGCGAGAGCCTGATTCCCTGTCTGGATGAGCTGATCCAGCGGGCAGGCAGCTACGGCGCGAAGGAAATTGTGTTGGGCATGGCCCACCGGGGCAGGTTGAATGTTCTGGTTAATACACTCGGCAAGAACCCGAAAGAACTGTTTGACGAGTTTGAAGGCAAGAAACTCGCTGATTCCGGTTCTGGTGACGTTAAATACCATCAGGGTTTCTCTTCCAACGTGATGACCGAAGGTGGCGAAATCCACCTTGCGCTGGCGTTTAACCCGTCGCACCTTGAGATCGTGTCTCCGGTGGTTGAAGGCTCAGTCCGTGCCCGCCAGACCCGGCGCAACGACCCTAACGGCACCCAGTGTGTGCCCATCATCATGCACGGTGACGCAGCGTTCGCCGGGCAGGGTGTGGTTATGGAAACCTTCCAGATGTCCCAGACCCGGGGCTATGGTGTTGGCGGTACTATTCATATCGTCATCAACAACCAGGTCGGTTTTACCACCAGCAAGCAGGAAGATGCCCGTTCCACGGAATACTGCACCGATGTGGCCAAGATGATTCAGGCCCCGATCCTGCACGTGAACGCGGACGATCCCGAGGCGGTCATGTTCGTGACCCAGATGGCCATGGATTACCGCCACGAGTTCAAGAACGATGTGGTGATCGATCTGGTGTGCTATCGCCGCCGCGGACACAATGAGGCAGATGAGCCGGCCGCAACACAGCCGGTGATGTACGAAAAGATTCGCAAGCTGACAACCACCCGCAACCTCTATGCGGAAAAACTGGTTGCTGACGGTGTGATCACTGAGGACGAAGCCAAACAGATCGAACTGGACTACCGGGACGAGTTGGATAAGGGCGACCACGTGGTCAAGTCCCTGGTCAAGGAGCCCAACAAGGATCTGTATGTCGACTGGACGCCGTACCTGGGGCATGAGTGGACTGCCAAGTGCAAATCCAGTGTCGCCCTCAAGACGATCCAGAAACTGGGTAAGAAACTGACTCACGTGCCGGAAGGCTTCAGTGTTCAGCGCCAGGTGTCCAAGATTGTCAGCGACCGGGAAAAAATGACCGCCGGCGCGCTACCAATCAACTGGGGCTACGGTGAAGTGATGGCCTACGCCACGCTTCTGAACGAAGGGCATCCCATCCGGATTACCGGCCAGGACGTTGGTCGCGGCACCTTCTCTCACCGCCATGCGGTACTGCACAACCAGAAGGACGGTGCCCACCATATTGCGCTGGAGCACATTGCCGAGAACCAGCCGAAGTTTGAAATCTACGACTCACTGCTCTCAGAAGAGGCGGTGATGGCGTTCGAGTATGGTTATTCCACCACGGCACCCAATGGTCTTGTGGTCTGGGAAGCCCAGTTTGGTGACTTCGCCAATGGCGCCCAGGTGGTGATTGACCAGTTCCTGACCAGTGGTGAGCACAAGTGGGGGCGTCTGTGCGGCCTCACGCTGCTGTTGCCACATGGCTATGAAGGCCAGGGTCCGGAGCACAGTTCGGCAAGGCTGGAGCGTTTCCTGCAGTTGTCCGCGGAACACAACATCCAGGTTTGCGTGCCAACCACGCCATCCCAGGTGTTCCACATGCTGCGTCGTCAGGTCAAACGTCCGCTGCGTAAACCTTTGGTTGCGATTACGCCAAAGAGCCTGTTGCGTCATAAGGAAGCTACCTCGGAACTGGACGACCTGACATCGGGTACCTTCAAGACGGTACTGCCGGAGAAAGAACCCTCCGACCCGAAAAAGGTCACTCGTCTGATTCTGTGCAGCGGTAAGGTCTACTTCGACCTGTTGGAGCGCAAGAAAGCGGACGAGCGGGATGACGTTGCTATTGTTCGTATCGAACAGCTATACCCATTCCCGGGTGACGATCTGGACGAGCTCCTGAGCCAGCACAGCAAGCTCAAGCACGTGGTCTGGTGCCAGGAAGAGCCCATGAACCAGGGGGCCTGGTATTGCAGCCAGCATCATATGCGTAATGCGCTGCATCGTCATAATCCCAAGCTGTATCTTCAGTATGCCGGTCGTGACGCCTCCGCTGCTCCGGCTTGTGGCCATATGTCGGTTCACATTGAAGAGCAGAAAAAACTGGTTAACGACGCGTTTGAAATCTGACGAGCTACCGAACTAAGGATCCGAGATGTCAACTGAAATAAAAGCCCCCGTATTCCCAGAGTCGGTCGCAGAAGGGACAGTCGCGACCTGGCATAAGCAGCCTGGCGAAGCCTGTTCACGTGACGAACTGATTGTCGATATTGAAACCGACAAGGTCGTACTCGAGGTGGTAGCTCCGGCGGATGGTGTTATCGAGGAAGTACTCAAGGGCGAAGGCGACACTGTAGAAAGTGGTGAAGTCGTCGGTAAGTTCAAGGAAGGCGCGGCTGGTGATTCCAAGCCTGCAGCCAAAGATGACAGCAAGAAAGAAGAGAGTAAGCCCGAAGCGACTTCGGAAAAGTCCTCCGAAGCACCAACCAAGTCATCTGGCGAAGCCATCCTCAGCCCGGCAGCGCGGAAGCTGGCGGAAGAGAATAGCGTTGATCCAGACGCTGTCGAAGGTACCGGAAAAGACGGTCGCGTAACAAAAGAAGATGTTCAGAATCATATAGATGCTGGTAAGTCTTCAGGGGCTTCCTCAACTTCTGCGTCGAAGCCGGCTGGCGATATGCCGCAGGTGGATGTTGGTTCCGGCGAGCGTCCGGAGAAGCGGGTTCCCATGACGCGTCTGCGTGCCAGTATCGCGAAACGACTGGTCAATGCTCAGCAGACCGCGGCCATGCTCACCACGTTCAACGAAGTGAACATGGGGCCGGTCATGGAGCTGCGCAAGCAATACAAGGAAAGCTTCGAGAAGCGTCATGGGGTCAAGCTCGGTTTCATGTCCTTCTTTACCAAGGCAGCGACCGAAGCGCTGAAACGCTTCCCTGCGGTTAACGCCTCCATCGACGGTAACGACATGGTTTACCATGGTTACCAGGATATCGGTATTGCTGTGTCAAGTGATCGCGGCCTCGTTGTGCCTGTGGTTCGTGACACCGACGCGCTCGGCCTGGCCGACATTGAGAAGAAAATCGTCGAGTACGGAACCAAGGCCAAAGACGGCAAGCTCGGTATCGAGGATATGACCGGTGGCACCTTTACCATCACCAACGGTGGTATCTTCGGTTCACTGATCTCCACGCCGATCCTCAACCCGCCACAGACGGCCATTCTGGGTATGCACAAGATCCAGGAGCGTCCGATGGCAGTGAACGGCAAGGTCGAGATTCAGCCGATGATGTATCTGGCGCTTTCCTACGACCACCGCATGATCGATGGCAAGGAAGCAGTGCAGTTCCTGGTGGCTATCAAGGAAATGCTTGAAGACCCAGCGCGCATTCTGCTGGACGTCTGAGCTGACACTTAACGAATTGGAAAACGGGATAAAACATGTCTGACAAGTACGACGTAATCGTCATTGGCGCTGGCCCGGGCGGCTATGTTGCCGCCATCAAAGCGGCTCAGCTGGGCCTGAAAACCGCGTGCATCGAGTCCTGGACCGATAAAGAAGGCAAGAACCGTCTAGGCGGTACCTGCCTGAATGTGGGCTGCATTCCATCCAAGGCGTTGCTGGAGATTTCCCATAAATATGAGGAAGCCAGCCACGATTTTGCCGAGCAGGGCATTATCGCTAAGGAAGTCGGCTTCGACATCGCCAAGATGATGAAGCGCAAAGAAGGCATCGTGGACCAGTTGACCGGTGGCATCGGCGGCCTGTTCAAGTCCAACGGCGTTACACCGATCTATGGCCACGGGAAACTGTTGGCCAACCGTAACGTGGAAGTGACCGACAAGGATGGCAAGAAAAAAACCTACGAGGCGGAGAACGTGATTATCGCCACGGGTTCACGTCCCATCCAGATTCCACCTGCGCCGTTCGATGGCACGCACATCGTGGACTCTGAGGGCGCTCTGGAATTCACTGAGGTTCCCAAGCGTCTCGGCGTTATCGGGGCAGGTGTTATCGGTCTCGAGCTGGGCAGCGTATGGGCTCGCCTGGGGGCAGAGGTAACCGTACTTGAAGCGGTTGACACCTTCCTGCCAGTCGTTGACCAGCAGGTTGCCAAGGATGCACTGAAACAGTTCCAGAAGCAGGGGCTTAACGTTGTGCTGGGCGCACGTATGACCGGTGCGGAAGTCAAGCGCAAACTGGTTAATGTGACCTATGAAGATTCGAAGGGTAAGCAGGAAGCCAAGTTTGACAAGCTGATCGTCGCCGTTGGCCGTCGCCCATATACCGATAACCTGCTGTCTGAAGACTCCGGTGTTAAGTTGGACGAACGCGGTTTCATCTTCGTGGATGACAACTGTAAAACCGAAGCGCCCGGTGTCTGGGCGGTTGGTGACGTGGTTCGTGGTCCGATGCTGGCCCACAAGGCATCCGAAGAAGGCGTTATGGTTGCTGAGCGTATTGCCGGGCACAAGCCGCAGGTTAACTACGACTGCATCCCGAACGTGATCTACACGTCGCCGGAAGTTGCCTGGGTCGGGAAGACCGAGCAGGAGATGAAAGCGGAAGGTGAGGAGTACAATGTGGGTACTTTCCCATTCGCCGCCAATGGTCGAGCCATGGCAGCGAATGCGGCGTCCGGCATGGTCAAGATCATCGCCGACGCGAAAACCGATCGTATTGTCGGTTTCCACGTGGTGGGTCCCCAGGCCTCTGAAATCGTTGCTCAGGGCGTTATCGCCATGGAGTTTGGTTCCAGTGCCGAAGATCTCGCCCTGACCTGTTTTGCACATCCGACTCTGTCCGAGTCCGTGCATGAAGCGGCTCTGGGTGTTGCCGGCGGAGCGATTCACATCGCCAACCGTCGCAAAAAGAAGTAACGCGAGCCAGGAAGCAGGGGCGCCAATGACGGCGCCCCGCTGCTATTAAAACGGCTGGTTTTCGGTCGCGTTAAGGATGCGCTGAGGTGATCCCCGGCGCATCAAACCGAATTCGCACTGCGCGGGTTCAATTTCCGTATGTGGTTATCCTCCATCAGAAAGCGGGACATTAACTATGAATTTGCATGAATATCAGGGCAAACAGCTTTTCGCTGAATATGGCCTGCCAGTATCCAAGGGCATTGCCTGCGATACCCCCAAAGACGCAGTGGCCGCTGCTGACGAAATCGGCGGCGACGCCTGGGTAGTAAAAGCTCAGGTTCACGCTGGTGGCCGCGGCAAGGCCGGCGGTGTAAAACTGGTCAAGAGCAAGGACGATATCCGCGCCTTCGCTGAGAGCTGGCTTGGCAAGAATCTGGTGACCTACCAGACCGACGAAAACGGCCAGCCAGTCAGCAAGATTCTTGTTGAGTCCCTTACCGATATCGACCAGGAACTCTACCTGGGCGCGGTTGTTGATCGCGGTACCCGTCGTATCGTGTTCATGGCTTCCACCGAAGGTGGTGTTGAAATCGAAAAGGTTGCCGAAGAAACCCCGGAAAAGATCCTGAAGGCCGAAGTTGACCCACTGGTCGGAGCACAGCCATTCCAGGGGCGCGAACTGGCGTTCAAGCTAGGCCTGGAAGGCAAGCAGATTGGTCAGTTCACCAAGATTTTCCTGGGCCTGGCGAAACTGTTCGAGGAGTGCGATCTGGCGCTGGTTGAGATTAACCCGCTGGTTATCACTCCAGCCGGTGACCTGCACTGCCTGGACGCCAAGATTGGCGTTGATGGTAACGCGCTGTACCGTCAGAAGAAGATCCACGAGATGCACGATCCCTCCCAGGAAGATTCCCGGGAAGCGGAAGCTGCCAAGTGGGAACTCAACTACGTGGCGCTGGATGGCAACATCGGCTGCATGGTTAACGGCGCAGGATTGGCCATGGGTACCATGGATATCATCAAGCTGTCCGGCGGCCAGCCTGCGAACTTCCTGGACGTTGGCGGCGGTGCCACCAAGGAACGTGTTTCCGAAGCGTTCAAGATCATCCTGTCTGACGACAACGTGAAAGCGGTACTGGTCAATATCTTCGGCGGCATTGTTCGCTGTGACATGATTGCCGAAGGCATCATCGGCGCCGTAAAAGATGTTGGCGTCAAGGTTCCTGTGGTTGTGCGTCTGGAAGGCAACAACGCCGAGAAGGGCACTAAAGTACTCGCTGACAGTGGCCTGAACATCATTGCCGCCACCAGTCTGTCGAATGCGGCAGAGCAAGTCGTTAAAGCCGCGGGGGGTAAATAATGAGCATCCTGATCAACAAAGACACCAAGGTTATCTGCCAGGGCTTTACCGGCGCACAGGGTACGTTCCACTCTGAGCAGGCCATCGAATATGGCACCAAAATGGTTGGTGGCGTAAGCCCCGGTAAGGGCGGCACCGAACACCTGGGCCTGCCGGTGTTCAACACCGTGCGTGAAGCGGTCGAGAAGACGGGCGCCGAAGCCACGGTTATCTACGTTCCGGCGCCGTTCTGTAAAGACGCCATCGTTGAAGCCGCTGACGCTGGCATCCAGCTGATCGTCTGCATCACCGAAGGCATCCCGACCATCGACATGCTCTACGCAAAAGAGTACGTCGATCGCAAGGGTGTTCGCATGATCGGGCCGAACTGCCCGGGTGTGATCACGCCAGGCGAGAGCAAGATCGGTATCATGCCGGGCCACATCCACAAGCCGGGCAAAGTGGGCATCGTGTCCCGCTCTGGTACCCTGACGTACGAAGCGGTCAAGCAGACCACCGACTTCGGTTACGGCCAGTCTACCTGCGTTGGCATCGGTGGTGACCCGATTCCGGGTTCCAACTTCATCGACATCCTGCAGTTGCTGCAGGACGATCCGCAGACAGAAGCCATCGTGATGATCGGCGAGATCGGCGGGACCGCTGAGGAAGAAGCCGCTGCGTTCATCAAGGACAACGTCAGCAAGCCGGTGGTGTCTTACATCGCGGGTGTGACGGCGCCTCCTGGTAAGCGTATGGGCCACGCCGGTGCGATTATCTCCGGTGGTAAGGGTACGGCGGATGAGAAATTCGCGGCCCTGAACGACGCCGGTGTTAAAACCGTGCGCAGTCTTGCCGAAATCGGTAAGGCACTGAAGGAAGTGACTGGCTGGTAAAATACTGCCGGTGAATGAAAGCCCCCGGGTCTGTTTTGCGGACTGCCGGGGGCTTTTTGTTTTCTGGCGCCAGCGCAGGTTTTTCAATGGCTTCTTAACGCGGGCCACACATAAGACTATAATGCCCGGTCAGCCTGCAATATGATGGCTGTTCCCTATAAATAAAAGGAGTTCATGCTTTGAGTTCTGTCGATTCCCAGCAACGGATTTTGTCCGGCATGCGTCCCACCGGCAAGTTGCACCTCGGCCATTATCACGGTGTTCTGAAGAACTGGGTGAAACTCCAGCATGAATTCGAATGCTTCTTCTTCGTTGCCGACTGGCATGCGTTGACCACTAACTATGATGATCCCAGCGGCATTGAGGATAGCGTCTGGGATATGGTGATCGACTGGCTCGCGGCAGGCGTCAATCCCGGGTCCTCAACGATGTTCATCCAGTCCAAGGTGCCGGAACACGCGGAGCTTCACCTTCTGTTGTCGATGATTACCCCATTGGGCTGGCTCGAGCGTGTACCCACCTACAAGGATCAGCAGGAAAAGCTCCGCGAGAAAGACCTGGCCACCTACGGTTTTCTCGGCTATCCGCTGCTGCAGAGCGCGGACATTCTGATGTATCGGGCCGGTCGGGTACCCGTGGGTGCAGACCAGGTGTCCCACGTGGAAATCACGCGCGAAGTCGCTCGCCGCTTCAATCACATCTACGGCCGTGAGCCGGGATTTGAAGAGCAGGCAGAGGGCGCCATCGTCAAGATGGGCAAGAAAAACGCCAAGCTTTACCGCACCCTGAAGAAGCGTTATCAGGAAGAGGGCGATATGGAAGCCCTGGAAACGGCGCGGGCATTGCTCAAGGAGCAGCAGAACATCTCCCTGGGCGATCGTGAGCGGCTGTACGGTTATATCGAAGGTGGCGGTAAGGTGATCCTTCCGGAGCCCCAGCCCCTGCTGACACCGGAATCGAAGATGCCAGGGCTGGACGGCCAGAAAATGTCCAAGTCCTACAACAACTATATCGGTTTGCGCGAAGAGCCTGACAGCGTCGCCCAGAAAATCCGCACCATGCAGACCGACCCCCAGCGGGTACGGCGTACCGATCCGGGCGAACCGGAGAAGTGTCCGGTTTGGGGGCTTCATCAGGTTTATTCCGATGCGGATACCCAGGAATGGGTGCAAACCGGCTGCCGCTCGGCGGGCATTGGTTGCCTGGAATGCAAGAAGCCGCTGATTGACTCGATTATTGAAGAGCAGCGGCCCCTGCATGAACGTGCTCGTGAATATGAAGGCAATCCGGACCTGGTTCACGCCATTATTGAAGAAGGCTGCGAGCATGCCAGGGATGCCGCGAGGGATACCCTTGAGGAAGTTCGGACAGCCATGGGCCTGAACTACCGCTGAGCCCCGACGCTGACAATTCCGGAGAGACCATGACCGAGGACACCACAGGCAATACGACGGCGGATGAGGGGGCTGAGGCGCCCGTTGAGCAGGCGCCACTTGCCCGTGTCTCCGGTAAGCCGGTGGTTGATCTGCCTCGTGACCTGTATATACCTCCCGATGCCCTGGCGGTCTTCCTTGAGGCCTTTGAGGGGCCATTGGATCTGTTGCTGTATCTGATCCGACGTCAGAACATGGACATCCTCGACATCGATGTCAGTGAGATTACCAAGCAGTACATGGATTACATCGGCGCCGTTGAAGCCATGCGGTTCGAGCTGGCCGCAGAGTATCTGGTTATGGCAGCGACCCTGGCGGAGATAAAATCCAGGATGCTGCTGCCGCGACAGGAATCCGAGGACGAAGAGGACATCGATCCGCGAGCGGAGCTGATACGCAGGCTCCAGCAGTATGAGCGCTTCAAGCAGGCCGCGGAAGATATTGACGACTTGCCACGGCTTGAACGGGACAATTTCGTTGCCTCTGCAGCGTTGCCCCGGATGCCTTCCAGTCAGCCCCATCCGGACGTGGAACTGCGGGAAATACTGTTTGCGCTGCAGGGCGTGCTCAAGCGTGCAGACCTGTTTACCAGCCACCACGTGGAGAGGGAGCGTTTATCCACCCGTGAACGTATGTCGGCAATATTGTCGGTCCTGCGGGATGACCAGTTCGTGACATTCGAAAGTCTGTTCACTCCAGAGGAAGGGCGATTGGGGGTCGTGGTGAGTTTTCTGGCGACCCTGGAACTGGTCAAGGAGCAATTGATCGAAGTGGTCCAGGCCGAGGTGCTGGGGCCGATCCATGTCAGGGCGAGAGCGGTATGAACGAGGACAATCTCCGGAAAATACAGGCCATAACCGAAGCTGCATTGCTGGCAGCGGGAAAACCCTTATCGGTCGACCAGTTACGGGATCTTTTCGAAGAAGGTGAGCGCCCGGCCCGTCAGATAATGGAGCATGTACTGGTCTTGCTGGAGCAGTCTTGCCAGGGGCGGGGATTCGAGCTGAAGAAAACCGCCAGTGGTTACCGTCTTCAGGTGCGGGAAGAGTTTGCTCCGTGGGTGGGGCGTTTATTCGAAGAAAAGCCCCAGAGGTACTCCCGAGCACTGCTGGAGACGTTGGCGCTGGTTGCCTATCGCCAGCCCATAACCCGCGGTGAGATTGAGGATATTCGGGGCGTCACCGTCAGCAGCAACATTGTCCGTACGCTGCTTGAGCGGGAGTGGGTGAGGGTAGTCGGGCACCGCGACGTGCCGGGTAGGCCTGCTATGTATGCCACCACCCGTCAGTTTCTGGACTATTTCAATCTGGAAGGTCTGGACCAGATGCCGCCCTTGTCAGAAATCCGGGATCTGGAAGAGATCGGTCGGGAAATCGAAAAGAACATGCAGGCCGAGATCGAATTTGAATCTCCGGCCCGGAATACTGGTGACGATGGGGATGACTCCAATCCAGATAACGCGCCAGGACAAACACTTCACTGATGCCACCGGCGTCAGTCACTCTTTAAGGATAGATCCATGGCGGCCAATCGCCCCAGAAAACCCGAACAGCGGCAGCCGGATGAAACCACCGTTTCCGGCCCGGAGCGCATACAGAAGCTACTGGCACGAGCCGGTGTGGGATCGCGTCGGGAAGTAGAGTCCTGGATCGAAGCCGGTCGCCTGAGCATCAATGGGAATCCGGTTGAGCCGGGGCAGAAAGTTACGGTTGATGATCGCATTGAGCTGGATGGCAAGCGCCTGGACATTGCGGCCGGGGCCGAGGTGGTCAGGCGTGTACTCATCTACAACAAACCGGAAGGTGAGGTTACCACGCGACGCGACCCGGAAGGACGACCGACGGTATTCGACAGTCTTCCCCGGCTCCGTGATCACCGTTGGATTGCCATTGGGCGACTCGACATCAATACCACCGGTCTGGTGCTGTTCACCACCGACGGGGAACTTGCCAACCGTCTGATGCATCCGTCGCGCCAGATTGATCGAGAGTACGCGGTCAGGGTATTTGGCGAAGTGGATGAGGCGATGATCAAAAGATTGTCTGAGGGCGTGCTTCTCGACGACGGTATGGCGAAGTTTTCGGATATCAGCGAGGCCGGAGGAAAGGGAATCAACCAATGGTTCCATGTGACGCTTCTGGAAGGCCGTAATCGTGAAGTACGCAGGCTTTGGGAATCCCAGGGTGTGAGCGTCAGCCGCTTGAAGCGTGTGCGCTACGGGCCGATTTTCCTGCCAAGCCGCCTGACGGTTGGTAAGTGGGAAGAGCTGGATCAGAAAGCCGTGGATTCGCTGAGCAAAGCCGTCGATTTGAAGCCTGTGGACATTCCGGCCAAGACGCCGTCTGAGCAAAAGACCCTTGATCGTAAGCGTCGTAAGCAGGCCGGGGCAGGTCCGCGTAAATCAGGCGGCGCGCGATGGCAGGTTGATAGTACTGGCCCGTCGACGGGCCGGAAGTCATCAGGCAAGCCACCGGCAAAGTCTGGAAAACGCTGATCAGTTGCTGATTGCGGCGAAAACCCGTGTGCAATTGCGGCCATGGGCTTTCGCCCGATACAACGCTTCGTCGGCGCGGGCGAGCCACTGGTCGGCGGTCTCGTCTGCCAGTCTCATGGCTACGCCGCAGCTCGCTGTAACCGTTACATTGGTATCCCCGCAGTTCACCACAATGGTGTTGATGAATTCGCGAATACGGTCGCCAACGTCACGAGCGTTCGCCTCGTCGGTATGGGCCAGCAGGATGGCGAACTCTTCCCCACCAAAGCGGTACACACTGTCGGAGTTTCTGACAGCCTTCTCGAGTTCGGCGGCCGCCAGTTTCAGCATGTGATCACCCACGACATGGCCGTACTGGTCATTCACCTGCTTGAAATGATCCAGATCGCACAGGATCAGTGAATACTGCTCTCCATGCCTGTCGCCAAGACAACTGGCACGGGACAGCGCCTCGTCCATAGCACGCTTGTTGGGAACACCGGTCAGGCAATCCGTCAGTGACGCCTGTTCGATGGCAATAAACTGGCAGGCATTGCGAATGGGGCATATGGTGGCCGCAAGCATCAGCTCTATGCCTTCGAGCTCCTGTTCCGTGAATTTCTGTCGACGGCTGAGAGAGAGCGTGCCATAGAAACCGCCTTCGAGATTGAGCCGATAATCACAGCTGTGGGGGCCGCCTTTGCCAGTCACATAGACAAAATCCCTTGAACCGATGGTATGCCGATAAGTCAGGCAGTCGTAAGGAACTACGCTGGCGATCTCTTCAGCCAGAATCGCCAGTTGGGTTTCCAGGCTGAGTGTCGTGGACAGTCTTCGGGTCAGCCTTGTGAGCACATCCGGAGATTCATTCCAGTCGCGATGCGCCTGTCTCAGGGCTGCGAGTTTCTGAGGTTGTGGTCCAGACTTGTTGATCGACGGAATCTGTTTCACTTAAAGCTGCCTGTAAAGGTATTTTCTCTGGTTAAGCATAATTGGGGCCAAAAATAAATTAGTGCCCAATAACAGTTAGATATAGCGATTTTGTTCTCGATTTTCCAAGGATTAAAACAGACTTGATGGCGAGCACGTCAAATTTCCGGCATACGTTTGCCGGCATGACCAGATCGTTAAAATGTCCGACAAGGGGATTGGGCTCACGGGTGCCTGTGGTAAACTTCTGCGCTTATTCTTTGCTGCCAGTAGCGAGTGAGCGACCAACTTTATGAGGTTTCAGGCCCCCGAAAGTCTTTCCGAACAGATAGCCCAGCACCTGGGGCAGCGCATTGTGACCGGCGACCTGAGGCCGGGCGAGCGAATCCAGGAACTCAAGGTTGCCGGTGAGCTGAATGTCAGTCGCGGTTCCGTGCGCGAGGCGTTGTTGATTCTCCAACGCCGTCATCTGGTGGATATCTTTCCTCGCCGTGGTGCCGTGGTGTCCCGTTTGACGCCGGAGCTGGTCAACAGCCTCTATGATATCTACATTGATTTGCTGTGCATGCTGGGGCGGAAGGTACTTGAGCGTTGGTCCGGCAGTGAACTGTCTGGCGTTATGGGTCAGGTGCGGGAGCTTCAGGCGGTCATTGATGCACTCAATTCCTCCGGCGGAGATGCTGCCGAGCAGGTCATTGATGCCGGATTCGGAGTAATGCGCTACGCCTATGGGTTGGTGGAAAATCCGTTCCTTGAGGAAACCCTGGAAAACTTCCGGCCTGCGATCAGCCGGACCTATTTCGTCGCACTGGAGAACTTCCGCGATGAACTGGCGGAAACCGGGCGGTTTTTCCGGCAACTGGCGGACGCAGCGGTGCGTGACGACGCCGCCGGCCTTGAAACCGCCATCTGTGAGTTTGGCGAACATCAGCGTGAACAGGTACTGAGTATTCTCAGGGAAGAGGTGAGCGCCTGATATGCGCCTGAAGTCCATCAAGTTATCCGGTTTCAAATCTTTCGTTGCCCCGACCACGGTGCCGTTTCCCTCTAACATGACGGCGGTGGTGGGCCCTAACGGTTGTGGCAAGTCCAATATCATCGATGCGGTTCGCTGGGTGATGGGGGAAAGCTCGGCCAAGTATCTGCGTGGCGAGTCCATGTCGGACGTTATCTTCAACGGTTCCAGTGCGCGTAAACCGGTTGGCCAGGCCTCCATAGAACTGGTGTTCGACAACAGCGACGGTTCGGCGCCCGGCGAGTTCGTACGTTTCAATGAAATTTCGGTACGCCGCCGTGTTTCCCGCGAGGGGCAGTCGGAATACTTCCTGAACGGCTCCAAATGCCGTCGGCGTGATATTACCGATCTTTTCCTCGGGACCGGGCTGGGCCCCCGCAGCTACGCCATCATCGAGCAGGGGATGATCTCGCGGTTGATCGAGGCCAAACCGGAAGAGTTGCGGGTGTATATCGAGGAAGCGGCGGGTATCTCCAAGTACAAGGAGCGCCGCAAGGAAACCGAAAGCCGCATCCGCCGGACCCAGGAGAACCTGGAACGCCTGACGGATCTTCGGGACGAACTTGGCAGGCAGCTGCAACACCTTGAGCGTCAGGCTCAGTCGGCGGAAAAGTACAAAGCCTACAAACAGGAAGAGCGCCAGAAAAAGGCCGAGCTGACGGTGTTGCGCTGGCAGTCCCTGGACACCGATCTTCAGACCTGGCGTACCCGTATCCGGGATACCGAGCTCGAACTCGAGAAGCAGCTGTCTGAGCGCGTCAGCCTGGAAACGGCTCTGGAATCCCTGCGGGATGGCCATCAGGAACGTAACGAACATTTCAATCGGGCGCAGGCGCGTTACTACGAAGCCGGTGCCGATATTGCCCGCATTGAGCAGAGCCTTGAGCACCAACGAGAGCGCAGCCGCCAGACGGCCGCGGAACTGGACCAGGCCATGGCCAATCAGCGCGAACTGGCTCGGGAACTGGAACAGGATGAAGAGAAACTGGCGGGCATCCAGGAAGAACTGGATATGTTGGAGCCCGAACAGGAGGCGCTGGTCCTGAAGTCGGAGGAGTCCGGAGAGAAGCTCCAGAGTGCCGAGGATGCCATGAGCGAATGGCAGCACAACTGGGAGGATTTCAGTTCCCGTTCAGCGGATGCGCGCCGACAGGCGGAACTGGCCCAGTCCAGTATCCGTTCCCAGGAAAATGCCATTGAACAACTGCGCACCCGTCAACAACGGCTTCGTGAAGAACAGGATCTGCTTGAAGGACAGGTTGATCGGGCGGAACTGGACGACCTTCTGGAGCAGCAGGAAACCTTGGAGCTGCAGAGGGAGGAAGCCGCGGAGCGAATCAACGTTGTCCAGGACGAACTCCAGGAGGCACGCCACCACCAGCGGGATGCAGATCAGGCTGCCACCGAGGCGCGCCAGCAGGTCCAGAGTCTGAGGGCATCGCTTGAATCCCAGCAGGCCTTGTTGGATGAACAGATGGGCAGCCAGGACGACACCCTGCAGGCCTGGCTTAATGAACACAGCCTTAGCGACAGCCCACGACTGGCCACGCAACTTCGTATCGACGATGGCTGGGAATTTGCGGTAGAGCAGGTAATTGGGCGCTTCAGCCAGGGGCTGAGCGTACCGGGGCTGGGAGCAGTGCATGCCAACATGGCTGATGCTCCCCGAGGTTTGGCCCTGGTGAATAGTGACTCCAGCGCCAATGGTCCATCAACGGGGCTCGCAAGCAAAGTATCCGGTGCCGGGGGCATGGCATCCTTGCTGGCGCTTGTTGATACCGCGGAGTCCATGGAGGACGCGCTGGAACGGCAGAAAGGTTTGGCGCCGGGCAGGAGTGTCATTACCCCCGCGGGTGCCTGGTTGTCCGCTGACTGGGTGTTGATGCCCGATTCCGACGCGGCCCAGATTGGCGTAATCGAACGCCAGAAGAAAGTCACCGCACTGACAGCAGAGCTGGAGCAGGCGGAAGCCTCCCTGGAAGCCGCCACCGATAATCTGGACCGGTTGCTGGAACAGTCAGAACGGGCGGAAGCTGCCAGGGACGATGCCCAGGGCCGGCTGGCGGATGCTGATCGGGAACTCGCCACCCTGTCATCCAAGATCAGTGGTCTGAAGGCGCGTGCGGAACAGATTGATGCGAGGCTTCAACGCATTCGTGACGATCTTGCTGACGTGTCCATGAATCTCGAGGAGCAGCAGGGACAACTGCTGGAAACCCGTGAGGAGTGGCAGCAGGCCCTGGCATCGACGGAAGACAGCGATGAAGAGAAGGAGCGGCTGCTTGAGCGTCGGGACGTGTTGCGTGAAAACCTTGACCGGCTTCGCCAGGAGGCTCGGCACGATCGCGATCACGCCCACCAGTTACAACTCCAGCTTCAGTCTTTGAACAGCCAGCGCGATGGCTTGCGCCAGACCATTGATCGAATGCAATTGCAGAAAGAGCGTCTGGACGAGCGACTCGACATTCTCCGTGAAAGCCGCGAAAACGCCGAAGAGCCTATCGAAGATCTGAAAATGCAGCTGGAAGGCTTGCTGGACAGGCGCTTGGCTGAAGAGGAAAAGTTGGGTGCTGCCCGAGACGCGCTTGAAGAAATTGATCAGGAGGTGCGTGATCGGGAGCAAAGTCGCAGCCGCATAGAACATACCATCCAGGACGTCCGTGCCAGCCTCGAGAAGCTGAAAATGGAATCCCAGGCACTGGAGATTCGCGCAGGCAATCATCTGGAGCAGCTCGAGGAACTGGATGTCCGCCTGCAGGAAGTGCTGTCCACGTTGCCTGAAGATGCCAGCGAGCAAGCCTGGGCCGAAGACCTCGAGAAAATCGGGTCCCGGATTCAGCGTCTGGGTGCCATCAACCTTGCGGCCATCGAGGAGTATCAGGTTCAGAGTGAGCGTAAGACCTATCTGGACAGTCAGCATGAAGATCTGATGGAAGCGCTGGAGACCCTGGATAACGCCATACGCAAGATCGATCGCGAAACCCGGCAGCGCTTCAAGGAGACGTTCGATCAGGTCAATGGGGGGCTTCAGGCGCTGTTCCCGAAAGTGTTCGGCGGCGGCAATGCGTACCTTGAACTTACGGGTGAGGACCTGCTGGAAACAGGGGTTGCCATCATGGCAAGGCCGCCGGGCAAGAAAAACAGCACCATTCATTTGCTCTCCGGCGGGGAGAAAGCACTGACGGCCATTGCATTAGTGTTCTCCATCTTCCAGCTTAATCCGGCCCCGTTCTGTATGCTGGATGAGGTGGATGCTCCGTTGGACGACGCCAACGTGGGGCGGTACGCCAACATGGTCAAGGAAATGTCAAAACAGGTACAGTTCATCTACATTACCCACAACAAGATCGCCATGGAAATGGCCGACCAACTGATGGGGGTCACGATGCATGAGCCAGGATGCTCACGGCTGGTATCGGTAGATGTTGACGAGGCTGCCGCGTTGGCTGAAGCATGATGACATGTCGCTGGCGGACAGGCGGTCAAGGTTCGCGCAAAAATGACAAAACTGCCATCTGGCCTGTGTTTGCGTTGTATTCATTACAGGCTTTTCTTAGAGTAGCAACGATATCTGATCTGCAAACAGGACAGCACCACTATGTCTCTTAGGGAATGGTTAATTGCCATCGGTACCCTGGTTATACTCGGTATTGTGATTGATGGCCTGCGCCGGATGAGGCGCGCCCGTAAGGAATCAATCGCGATATCCTCTGGCATGGGCGCGGACGATCTCGACGATTCCCCGTTGGACCAGGACTACAACCCTGAGCTCCCAAATGGTGGGGCGCGAACCATTTCACGGGACACGCTGGAAGAACGCGGCTACGTCAAACCGGAAAAGAGCCGTTTCGCCAAGCCCAAGCCCAAACCGACCAGGCCGGTGGTCAGCAGCGCGGCCGCGACGGCCAAGGATGACTCCGAAGAGCTGACTGCAGAACGTGAACCGGAACCGGAAAACCTGGCCGCCAGTGAACCCAGTGACGTTGACTACGATTCTGACATCGGTTGGGGGGCCGTAGACGAGGAGCCGGAAACCGACATAGCGGATTCTGGCCCGGACCACGAAGAGGTTCCCCCCACGGTAACCACCGAGGTCGAGGAAGACACGGCAAGGCGGGAAGCCACAGCACGGCAATCCGGGCAGCCCCTCGCCGGAGCCAACCGGCCGGAGGCCCGGGAAGTGGTGGTTATCAATGTGTTGGCGAAAAGTGAGCAGAATTTCGAGGGCACCAAACTCAAGGCGCTGTTCGAAGCTTGTGGCCTGGAACATGGCGACATGGATATCTACCATCGCCACGAACAGTCAGATACCACTAGCCCGGTGCAGTTCAGCGTGGCCAGTGCTGTTGAGCCCGGTACCTTCAAGCCCGAGGATATGCCAGCCCTGTCGACGCCGGGTATCAGCTTCTTTATGAGCATGCCCGGGCCTACCAATTCCATGCAGGCCTTTGAGTTCATGCTGGAAACGGCGCAGTGCGTGGTGCGCAATCTTGGCGGTGAACTGAAGGACGAGCGCCGCAGCGTGATGACCCCGCAAACCATTGAACACTGCCGCCAACGCATCCGCGAATTTGAACGTAAACAACGATCCCCCAGACAATGACCAAAGCCTCTCCCGACGTTATCAGCCGGGCCGGAGAACTCCGGGATATCATCACTGAGTATAACTATCAGTACTATGTTCTGGACGATCCCCGGGTTCCGGATGCCGAGTACGACCGCCTGTTTCGGGAATTACAGGACCTCGAAGCGCAATACCCCGATATTGTGACGCCTGATACCCCTACTCGCCGGGTGGGGGCATCGGTGGAAACCACCTTTGAGGAAGTTGTCCATCGTATCCCCATGCTTTCCCTGGACAACGCGTTCAGTGATGAAGAACTGAGGGACTTTGACCGCCGGGTGAGAGATCGGCTCAAGACCGAAGATGACATTGAGTATGTCTGCGAGCCCAAGCTGGATGGGCTGGCGGTTAGTCTTCATTACGAATCTGGCGTGCTGACCCGGGCCGCTACACGCGGTGATGGCTATACAGGTGAGGATATCACCGCCAACATCCGTACCATCCCGTCGGTGCCCCTGAGACTTCGTGGTGACAACGTCCCTGAGCTGGTGGAGGTCCGGGGAGAGGTGTATATGCCCCGGGAAGGGTTCGAAACCCTGAACAAACGTCTGGCGGACAAAGGAGAGAAGACGTTTGTTAACCCCCGTAATGCTGCCGCCGGCAGTCTGAGACAGAAAAAGCCCACCGTGACGGCCCGACGTCCACTCGAATTGTGCGCCTACAGTGTCGCGCTTGAGGACGAAAGCCGGCTGCCCGCCACCCATTGGGAAGGGCTGCAACAGGTTGGTGCCTGGGGTTTCCGGATCAACCCTGAGATGCGTCGGGCGACCGGCGCGGAGGACTGTCTGCAGGCTTACAATGAGCTGATGGATAAGCGTGCCAGCCTACCTTATGAAATCGATGGCATTGTCTTCAAGGTAAACAGCCTGGCATTGCAGCGGCAGTTGGGGTTTGTCTCCCGAGCCCCCCGATGGGCCATTGCCCAGAAATTTCCGGCGCAGGAAGAGCTGACGGTCATTGAAGACGTGGAATTTCAGGTCGGCCGTACCGGCGCGATTACGCCAGTCGCCCGGCTCAAGCCGGTATTTGTGGGAGGCGTCACCGTAAGCAATGCCACTTTGCATAATATGGACGAAATCCAACGACTGGGTGTCCGTATCGGAGACACCGTGTTCGTTCGACGGGCGGGGGATGTGATTCCCCAGGTGGTCAAGGTTGTGGCCGAACGTCGCCCTGACAATACCCGTGAAGTCCAGCTTCCGGACGCCTGCCCGGTATGCCAGTCTGACATTGTGCAGATCGAGGGCGAGGTAGTGGCCCGCTGTTCTGGCGGGCTGTTCTGTCCGGCACAGCGCAAGGAGGCCATCCGGCACTATGCATCCCGAAAGGCGCTTGACATAGAAGGGCTGGGGGACAAGTGGATTGATATTCTGGTGGACAGGGAACTGGTCACCACGGTTGCGGATCTGTACCTGTTAAAGAAAGCCGATTTGACGGGCCTTGAACGTATGGGTGATAAATCCGCGGGTAATCTGATCGATGCCATTGATCGCTCCCGCCACCCGGTCCTTTGGAAATTCCTGTATGCCCTTGGTATCCGGGAGGTGGGCGAGGCGACCGCCAAGGCCCTGGCCAGCCACTTTGGCACCCTGGAAGCCATTGGTGAGGCTGACGAGGATGCCCTGCAGTCGGTGTCTGACGTTGGGCCCATTGTCGCCGGCCACATTCGTAGTTTCTTCGACCAGACCCACAACCAGGAAACCATTCAGGCCCTGAAAGACGCTGGGGTTCAATGGCAGACCGAAGAGATCACCGCCAGTGAAAAGCCGCTGAAGGGAGAGACCTGGGTACTGACGGGGTCACTGTCCGACATGACGAGGGATGACGCCAAGGCAAAATTGGAGTCCCTTGGGGCCAAGGTAGCGGGAAGCGTCTCCAGCAAGACCTCCTGTGTTGTTGCCGGCGAAGCCGCCGGTTCGAAGCTGACGAAGGCCGAGAATTTAGGAGTCCCGGTGATGGACGAGTCCGCCTTCGTCGAATTTCTTGGCACCCACGGCCTGGAATAAACCTCTCGCCACGGCGCACACGATGGTTTGTCCGTGGCCAGAATCTGAGAACTCGCGCAGATCCTGCCTCCGTGAAATTGATTACCATGAGCTTGTTCTGTAACGGTGTGTAAAGCACCTATAAAAACAATGCTCTGAAACGGACTTTTTCATGCGCGCCGATTCGCTCTCTTGCCTTTCCTGTGCTCTTCGCTGTTTTCCTCGCGGGGGCTGTCTTGCCCTGCTGTCACTGATCCTGGTTGTCATTGGCGGTTGCAAGACCGAACAGGACGCCGAAGACCCCTACATTCTGGGAACACCGCCGGACGAAGCTTATCTGGGCGTTGAATACGCCTACAATTTTGGCGCTTTCGACAGCGACGATATTCTCGATTATTCACTCACCAATGCACCGTCCTGGCTGGCGCTGGAGGACACCAGCAACAAGGCACGCCAGGGCGTCATCATGCGGGGCGTTCCGGGGCTGACCGGTGGCTCGAGGGGCCGTGATGACCTGGGCACGACGGAGAACATCACTCTGGTTGGCAATGATGGCCGTGCGGCCGGTACACAGCCATTTGACATTGAAGTCCAGGAGAACGTGCTCAGCCTGGCCATCGATGATTTTACCGAGGGAGAGGCCTTCGAGGCGCCGGAGGAACGGGATAACCGGTGCGAGGCTCCGGAGCTCGGAGAAACCGGTCGCCAGACATACGAGGTAAACGAATACGATGATGATGGCGCGGTCGTCAAGACCGTTCAACGCACCAGCGACACCTATCCCGTTCTTGTGCGGGTACTGCTTGATCAGCCCTCTGTCACCCGTGTGTCGGTGGCGTTTGAACTGGACTCAAGTTTCAATCCACAACGCTGTGACGAGGGCATTGATCCCCCTCACCAGCGTTGTGAAAATGGGGCCGCCAATAACAACGAGGCGATCATCGGAAAGGACATTATCGGTTTGGGGACACAGAGCGAACCGACCTTACCAGTGCCTTCCTATCTTCAGTATAAGCCGGACGATGATGGATTCCTGTCCAAGGGGGTGATCACTCTGGAACCCGGAATCACCGAGTGTTATATCCGCCTGGAGGTCATTGAGGACACCGAGGCCGAACCCCTGGAAACCCTGAACATCCGACTGACCGAGGTAAGGTCCGGCCTTGCCGGGCTTGGCAGCTCCAATTCCGGTGTCAGGGAACTGCTGCGGGTAGCGGACAATGAGCCAACAGTGCGACTGGAAACCGGGGCTGGTGGCACCCGGGATGCGCTTAATGTCGGCGATGTTCGTGAGTATGTTGCGTTAATCAGCGGCGAACGTGCCGGCGCTTATAGCGTGAAACTTGGTGAGGATGACGACTCCGATGTGATTCTGGGCGAGGATTTCCTTGTGGAAGTTCGGGACGAGGACGGCGAATGGGCGGAAGGGGATCTCCTCAACTTTGCCGAGGGCGTTGAGGCAATGCGCTTTCGTATCCGCATTCCCGACGACTACACCAACGGTCAGCTGGAAAACGATCGTTTCCTTCTGTTGGGTCTGGATGAGCGTTATCAGTCGGGACGGGAGAATTTCGCGGCCTCGGCGGATGCCGACAAACTGCGGGTGAACATCAACGAACTGACCTCACCGCTTGAGGTGGGCAGCAGTGCGGCGTTTATTCCCACCGACACGGCTTTTGGGCACAACGGTCGTCTTTTCATTGCCGGCTATCGTGTCGATGATGGTGACCGTCCCTGGGTGCGTATCGTCACGCAGAAAGGGGAAATAACGGAACAGCCATTGTCAGAGGCCGCTATTGCGCCGGGTGCGGAGCCAGTTATCGGTTTTGTCGAGCGTGAGGTCAAGGAAGGGGAGGACGACGTTCCCCGCTATGAATTCGTCGTCTCGTTTGGCAGTGATCAGGCACCGGACGGTACCCCTGACAGCAATGGAGTGGATGTTCATACGCTGCTTTACTTCTTCGACACCGCCCAGGATCCGGACAGCTATGTACCGGTTTGGAGCATTGTGACCGGCACATCCGGTGATGATTTTCCCCGATGGACCGGGATTGATGAAGACGGTGGTTACGTCGTGAACGCCGGGGAAACCGATGGCCAGTGGCCGAACGAAAACGCTGCTGGTGGCGTGGACAGTTTTCTCCAGAGAATCGACACCACCGTTGACGGCAACTCGGTTGTGCCGGTGGTTGCCTGGACAAGACAGGTAGGATCGGCAGGGCATGATGAGTCGGTTGTGGGAGGCAGTACGTCCACCAGCAGTCCGCTGCTGATCGGGGATTCCTCAGGCGCGGTGAGTGGCCAACCCCAACTTGGCGGAAAGGACGCGTTCTTTTATATCGCCTCCAGCGCAGACAGTACGATTAACGTCAGGCAGCGTGGCACCTCTGGCAACGAAGATCTCTCCGACGGCATCTACGGGACGAACAATGTCTGGCTGGTGGGCCAGGGTACCGGCAATTATCGCGTCGAGTCTGGCGACGGAAACCGCTCACTGCAGCGCCGTCAGATCAACAGCCAGGCCGGTTTTGCGTTGTCTTACACAGCGTTGGGCGATGTCACCCGCGCTTTTACGTTCAATGACACGGATGATACATCCACTGAGTCGCTACGTGCGGTGCGCACTTACGACCGGGACATTCTGGTTGCAGGAAGTACCAACGGTAATTTCAGCGAAAGCGAGGGAAACAGCCAGACTCATCCGATCCTGGCGAGAATTTCACTGGAAGAAAACAGCGATGATGACACTGACAGCAGCCGGGAATGGAGAACTCAGTTGCCACTGGTTGGGGCTGAGGGTGAAATAGAACGGCTGGAAAACTACCGCGATGACGAAATAACAGCCCTGGTCAAAATCGTCAGTGGTGCCTCTGAGACCTGGGAGGTTCGGCTGTTTACTGGAGAGGGGCTGCCGTTGCATTAATCGAATGCGGGCGATGTGCCCACTGCTATACGCTACCCTCGTGCCGGCTGGCGTTGGCGTACAACTTCAGGTAATCGGTGCTGGTGACGATACCTGCTGACTGGCCCCTCTCATCAACCACCAGGGCCGCATTCAGTTGGTGAGCGAGCATCAGCCTTGCCAACTGGTGGGCATCGGTCTCGGGCGACGAGGTCAGGAAGGCGGGTAGTTCGATATTCACGAAGCTCGCGCTCATGGCGTTTGCATCGGTTTCGTGGAGCCAGGCTAGCAACCAGCGTAGATCCACGAGCCCTGCTACGTTACCGTCCGCGGTAATCACGAGATGGTTGACGCCGTTTTCATCCATGGCTTCCATCGCGTCAGCAACGCTTGCGGTGGCTGGCAGAGAGTGCAGGGCGGGGGTGCAGATCTGGGATACCGGCAGGTAGGCCCGTCGCTCTTTGGGTTCACCGGACGCTGCGGCACCGTATTCCTCAATGGCACGCTGCCGTCCGGAGCGGGCGGCAAGCTGGAACTCGGCGTCGGTTGCCTCACTGTGCTGAACATCGATATTGTGGGATTCGCTCAGTTCTGTAACGTCACCTACGCGGCGGCCCCGGAATATCTCCGGCAGGCGTGTCCCAACGGGTCTGCCGGGTTCACTGACATGAATGGACATAATGATCTGCTCCGGTTACAACAGGGCCTTCTCCGGTTATCGGCAGACAATTTGATTTCTTCAGGCGCTAATAGTTTCCTGCTCCGTTATTTCCACGCGGTGGCAGCGGCCCGTCGCGACCCGTATTGCGAGGGATCCGGGGAGGCAGACAGGCTGCCCGGAGAGCCGGTCGGCAAGGTACTCTGCGAGCAGGGGAGCGTAACTCAACCCCTTGCTGCCCAGGCCGGTAAACAGGTTGATGCCTTCCAGTGGTTGCCCATAAGCGTCCACTAGTGGACCAGCGACCGGCTGATAATCATGGGTTGTGCATCGAAACCCGACTTTGCCATCGAGTTTCGCCGGATCAACGTCGCCTGAATCCCTGTCTACCGAGCCTGGAACCATCGCATCCAACATTGAAAGGTTATCACGGTGGCTTTCGGTGGACAGGGTTGGCGATGAGTCATGAAGATCGAAGGTGGCACCCGCCAGTGTCATGCCACCGTGGGCGGGATTGAGATACCCTGATCCACATACCACTACATCAGGGCACTTCACTGCCTTCGCTGGCAAGTGGGTTACTTGCCCCCGAATTGCGCGAAAACGGAAGCCGCCCTTCAGCGGAATCAGATCCGGTGTCTGATGGCCGGCGCATATTACCACCTGGTCGACCACAACATCCTGCTCGCCGTTGCCTGCGATATGCCATTTGCCGTTGCAAGGGGTAAGTCGGTGGACGTCAAACCCAAAACATTGAAAAATCCGCTCGTGCTCTATCAAATCCCGGCAAAGGCCGCCGGGCTCAAGCCATCCGCTGCGAGGGAACCAGAGACCTCCCCGAGTCAGGGGAATGCCGGCAAGCTCAGACACCTGTTCCGGGCTGATCTGCTGCAATACGGCGCTTGGATAGTCGTTGCGGGCGATGAAGCGGTTCTGACGGTCTTGCTCGCTATCACTGTGCGCCAGTTGAACAAGCCCGGAAGGATGCCAGTGCTCCCCGCCGAACTGTTGATAGTAACGTTGACTGAACAGCAACGATGAGAGACCGAGCTTTGCCTGATCGTTGAACTCAATGCCCAGTTTGACATACAGCGCACCCTGGATATTGCCAGAGGCGGCTGTTCCAGCCTCTTGAGCCTGGTCAATCACCGTGACATGCAATCCCCGCTCCGCCAGATTCCGGGCGAGCAGGCTGCCGGCAACCCCGGCGCCGATGATGGCAATGGATTCAACATCATTCGCGGCTGGTGGTGTTCCGGGGCTGGTGGCATCACCCAGTGTGCCGGTCAACATGTCCCATTTCTGGCCAAATCCGGGTGCTTTTCGCATGGCGAAGCCAGCAGCAATCAGCCGTCTCCGCACCTCGCCAACGGATGTAAAGGTGGCGATCGTTGCGCCGGGCATGCTGTGGCCCGGCATCGCGTCTATGACTTCACTCGTCCACATGCCCGGATTTTTAGCGGGCGCGAAACCGTCCAGGAACCAGGCATCCGCCTGAAAATCCAGCTCACGCCAGGCATCGGCTACGTCGCCGAAAAACAGGGTCAGCCTGACGTGACCGCCGGCGAGTACCAGGCGATGGGTACCGGTGATGGGGGCAGGATATTGTTCAAGCAGTTGGTCAGCGTAAACCTTGAGCTCCGGCCACATCGTAAGTGCTCGGGCAAGGTCCTCCGGAGTCAACGGGTGGCGTTCGGCGGAGACGAAATGCAGGCAGCCGTTGCGTGGTGTGGCTGTTTCATTCCAGGCTTGCCAGGCTGCGAGGAAATTCAGGCCAGTGCCAAACCCAGTTTCCGCGATGACGAAGGAGGAGGCTGCGGGCAATAAGGAGAAACGTTCGCGAAGCCGGTTCTGGCCGATAAACACATACCGCGCTTCTTCAAGGCCGTTCTCGCTGCAGAAGTAAACATCGCCAAAGCGGCGACAGCGGGGTGCGCCACTGCTCCAATCAATGTCGGCGGTTTCAATGGACGGTAGCCTGGGGTCAGTCACAATCATCGTATCCGGTCAGTAGGCTTGATGGGCTACTCTGCCGCGGTATCGGTTTGCCGGACCGAAACGCTACGAATAATGACGGGTTCCTGGGGTACATCCGCCATGCCTCGGGATCTCACCGTTTTCTTGCTGGCGATGGCATCCACGACACCCATTCCCCCTGTTACCTTACCAAATACCGCGTAGCCCGGGCCGCGGACACCTGCGTTCAGGAAATCGTTGTCGGTCAGGTTGATAAAAAACTGGGAGGTGGCGGAGTCCGGTGAGCTTGTGCGGGCCATGGCGATGGTACCGCGAAGGTTTTTGGCGGTTGGCCTGGCTTCGTTCCGGATGGGGCTACGGGTTTGCTTCTGCTTCAGATCCTGGTCAAAACCGCCACCCTGGATCATGAAACCTGGAATGACCCTATGGAACAGTGTTCCCTCGTAGAAACCGTTTTTGGCGTAGGTGATGAAATTCTCAACGGTCTCGGGAGCGATGTCCGGGCGCAGGGTCACCTCAATGGCACCTTCGCTGGTTTCAATAATCACCTGGGGCAGCTCATTCTGTTGCCCTTCTGCCGCCAGGCAGTTGCCGATACCCAGTATGAAGGTTACAGATAGAGCGATTTGCATCACATAACGAAACGGTTTTACGGAATTTGTCATTCTATAATGGCTCACGTAGTTAGTTCAGGGAATAGTAGGTAGCTTCGGGAATGTTTGCTGCGATACCGTTCCCATGAATCCAGTCTGTTGCAGGATGTTAGCAGATAATACTTGTCAAGTCGGGCATATTCCCTGCGGGGATCATGACCATCAGCTAACCTTTTATCGCATCAGTGACATTGATGCACTCTGACCGGGCCAGGTTGTACGGCAATCACTGTGAAGCTATTGGAGGCATACCTTGAAAATCCGTCAGGGCTTCGAAGAAAAATCCCGTCTCGGTCGGTTGCTGATAAACCGGGGATACCTTTCCGAAATTCAGTTGGAAGAGGGCTTGCGCCTACAGCACGAGACCGGTCAACGGCTCGGCGAGGTGTTTATACAGTCCGGCTGGATTACCGAGCGTGAGCTGCATCGGGTGCTCAAGCACCAATCCCGTTACCGCAACGCGGCTGCACTGGTCACCATGGCGGTATTACCTTTTCAGCCGCTGGTCAGTTTTGCCGCTGGCAGCACCACGAATGATTCACGAGACGTTACCGACGCCGCGCAATTGTACGAGCGTGCCGGTTTGGCGCCACTGAATGACGACGAGCTGGCCGGTGTGTCGGGGCAGGGTGATCAATCCTTGTTGGATCGTATCGCCACGGTGTCCGCCATGGGCGGAAGTCATGACGGGACGGGAGAGACTGATCCGGATGTCATCGAAGGCCTGAAACTAACAGCGAACATTTTCGTGCCGGTGCTGAACTTCCTGGATTCTGATCTTACGATATCCGGTGTGCATTATCGGGATGATGTTCCCCGTTACACGGTTCGTGACGATGGCGGGCTCACCCTGGCGTTCCCGGAAAGGATCGAACAGATCCGCATGGACAATATACGGGTCAGCGGCAGTCAGGGACCTTCCATGGGGAACATTGCTCTCGACAATATCCGTTTCCATCCCGATTCACAGATGACGATCTATACTCGCTGATGGGATGCCTTGGGCTCCGACGTTTGCGGAGCCCAGAAGCCGTCAGGCGCTCGCCAGAACGGTACGGTGTGATACGGCCTTTTGCTCGCCCTGAGCACCGTAGAGGGTCTGGTGCCCGGAAACGCCGCGGAATATATCAGTCAGACGTGAAAGGCGCTTCTGAAGGTGACTGACAACCCGCCCATTATTGCTATTCAACTGGTGACAGGTCTTAAGACGTTCGTCGGCCTCCCGCCACAAGTCGTAAACATCTGACAGACCGGCGCTGAGAATAAACCGTGAGGGTGCTCCGTTTTCAGGTCGAAACCCCATCGACACCAGAAGGCGGATTTTGAGCTTGGCCCGTTCGCGAATCTGACCCAACAGAGTGTTTTTCTCGCCCGTCAGGGATTCGAGTTTACGGATATCAGATGTGGAAAGGCAGGCTTTTTCCTGCTGCAGGACGTCCGCCAGGGATTCGAGTTGACGGATATCCTGAGATAAAAGGTCTTTCAGTTCATCAATTGCGGCCATGATCTACTCACCCGAAAATGCTTTCATCCATCTCAAGCATTTTCTGGGCCAGTTTCTCTGCGTCAACCTTGTAGGAGCCGCTTTCAAGGGCAGAGCGGATCTGCTCGATACGGTCATCGTCCATTTCCGGATAACTGCCGAGCTTCTGTTCGAGCTGTTTCAGGTTCTTCGCCTGGCTGCTCAAATTGACATTTTCACCACGGGCGCCTTGCGCCTGGGTCTTTGCCTGCTCAGCTGTAGAGGGCTGAGTGCTCTGGGTAGCGGAAGATTTATCGGCCGTGGTTTTCTGGGTGTTGACCTGGCCTGGGCCTATTCCATTAAAGTCAACTGACATAACGTTACCTGCTTAACTGGTCGGCCGCGTTGGGCGGCTCCAAAATTTCATACCTGTCTATCGGCATGGCCTGACGTTTCTTTAGCGATTTTTGCAAGAGTTGAATGACACTCTTGTCATCTTTCCAAAAAACCGGCAACAGATTGCCGTTTCCGGTGAATCAATGCCGGGAACGAGGCTACATGGGAATCTCGACATGCCCGGGAGCAGTCACACGGGCACGCACGGTGCGGGAGGACGAGAGGTTCTCAACCAGAACCTGTTCTCCAATCCCGGCACTGGCCAGGGCCTTACCCCTTGAGTTTACCGAAAAATTGCCGCTGCGGGCGCTGATGATAACATGGTCTCCGCGTTCGATCGCTGCCGGAGCCAGCACCAAATCCGGTGTAAATACGGTACCGGCGTTCACGCCGCGGCGCATTTCCATGCCCACTAACTGGTCGATATTGGTTATTGCGCCCCGTCGAATCGAATTCACCACCACGTTATCCGACTGTATTGCTGCTTTTGTCAGTCGTTCGCCGCGCCCCAGGGGGCGGGCGGCGACCATGGCTTCACCGGTTATTGTGACGGATACCGGAAGGAACATGCGCCAGGGGCGCTCGCCCTCGCAGGAGACCAGTAGCGAGGGCTGAGTGGTCTTCCAGGGGTCGCCGCTGAACGTTACGCTGAGTGGGGTATCACAGGTTGCCAGTGATAGGCGTGCATCGAGTTGGCCGGTATCGTGGGAAACTGTAAAGCCTTCTGTTGCCTGAGCCTCTGAAAACGCCGACAGAAATTGTTCCGCGCTACTGCGAATCTGTTCGGCCGTCGTCGTGGAAGCCAATGCGGGGTAAGCCGATACGGCAAATAGCAGTATGATGGCGAAATTGGTAATGCGCATACGCGGCAGTTTGTCCTATGCTGTCATTAACCGGGTAAGGCCCCGAGTTCAGGAATATCCTAATGATTTCCGGATCCGGCCGTTAAGCCTATCGAGTGAGTCAATAAACCGGCACATAGCCGGTACCACGCGACTTTTCAGAATAACGCAGCAAGATGCGTGCCGGCAGCAAGACGTTTCGAGTGGGAGATACAAACGATGGCAGGGGTATTGGACAGTGTAAATCAGCGCACCCAGCTGGTGGGCCAGAATCGTCTGGAGCTTCTGTTATTTCGCCTTCGTGGCCGGCAGATGTATGGCATTAACGTCTTCAAGGTCAAGGAAGTGCTGCAGTGTCCCAGGCTGTCATCATTACCGAACAGTCGCCCCATGGTTCGGGGCGTGGCCCATATTCGTGGCGAGACCATCCCTATCATTGACCTTGGCATGTCAATCCGGCTTCCCGGTATTCCCAAGGAAGAGATGGCCACCAGCTTCGTGATCATTACTGAATACAACCGCAAAACCCAGGGTTTCCTGGTGGCCGGCGTCGACCGCATCGTGAATATGAACTGGGAAGATATCCTGCCGCCACCCAAGGGTGCGGGCAAAGACGTTTACTTGACGGCGGTAACCCACTTTGAAGACAAGCTGATTGAGATTATCGATGTTGAAAAGATACTCTCCGAGGTTTCTCCGTTTGAGGAGGATGTCACCGAAGACGTTCGCAACCGCAGTTCAGAGCGGGTGCCCGGCCATCTGCCAGTGCTTGTCGTGGATGACTCCGCAGTGGCCCGACGTCAGATCGAGCGTTGCCTCACGGCCATCGGTATGGAAGTGGTGACAAAAAATGATGGCAAGCAGGCCCTGGATTACCTAAAAGAAGTTACGGCAGATGGCTCTCGCGCCGTCGATCACCTGTGTTTGATCATATCCGATGTCGAAATGCCGGAAATGGACGGGTACACTCTGGTCACCAAGTGTAAAAATGAGCCTGCAATCAAGGATGTATTTATCATGCTGCACACGTCCCTGAGTGGCGTGTTCAACAAGGCGATGGTGCAGAAGGTAGGCGCTGACGATTTCATGGCTAAATTCAGCCCTGATGAGCTGGCCGAAAGGGTCATGGAAATTGTCGACCGCGAGCAGTGACGCTCCTCCGTTACTCCCGACTCACTCGATAATGAGATCCAATGAAAGCTGAAATAACGCCACAGGAATACGAGGCCTTTAAATCATTCCTGCAGGATGCGTGTGGCATTTTGCTCGGGGATAACAAGCAGTACCTGGTAAAAAGCCGTTTACGGCGGATCATGGAAGAGAACAAGCTGAGCACCCTGGGTGATCTGCTGGATCGTGTGAAGCGAACCGGTCGCAGCAGTTTGAAGGAAGTCGTGATCGACGCGATGACGACGAATGAAACCCTCTGGTTTCGGGACAATCACCCGTTCCGCATCCTGCAGGAAAAACTGCTGCCCGAATTCGGCGACAGAAAATCAGCGCAGTCACTCCGTATCTGGTCGGCAGCCTGCTCGACAGGGCAGGAGCCCTATTCGGTAGCGATGATTATCGAAGAATTTCGTCGCCAGCGGCCGGGTAGGCTGCGGGATGTGAAGATCACCGCCACCGACATCTCTAAAAGTGTTCTTGAGGTTGCGCGCCGTGGCGAGTACGAGATGATCGCCATTGGCCGGGGCCTGTCACCCGAGCGGCAAAAGCAGTTTTTCACCCCCGCGATGAACGGCAGTTGGCAGATCCGACCACAGATCAAGAGCATGGTGGAGTTCAGGGAGCTGAATCTGCTTGAACGCTACATGCTCGGGAAGTTTGACATTGTTATGTGCCGGAACGTACTGATCTACTTCTCGGCAGAGCTTAAAAAGGACATCCTGACCCGTATCCATGCCACTCTCAATCCCGGTGGTTACCTGATACTGGGAGCATCGGAATCGCTGAACGGGTTGCCTCATCTCTACGAAATGGTGCAGTGCCACCCAGGGATCATCTACCGCAAAAAATAGGCCCACCCAATGCCGATCAATGTATGGATACTGGTCGCCGCCCAGGCGCTTGCCATGTGTACAGCGCCTTTCATCGTCTTTATCGGAAGCATTCACGGACGTCTTCTGGCGCCATCACCTGAGTGGGCAACCTTGCCCGTGGGCCTTGTGGTAGTTGGAACGGTCCTGGCTATAAAGCCTGCTACGTGGCTGATGGAACGCCTGGGGCGCAAGCCGGTTATGTTGCTTGGCACGCTGGCGGGTGTGGTGTCCGGGTTGTTCGGTGCGCTGGCAGCCTGGAGTGCGAGTTTCCCGTTCTTATGCGCTGCGGCGGTTGTGGGCGGAACCGGGCTGGCGGTGGTTCACCAGTACCGCTTTGCGGCCATGGAGTCAGTGGCGCCCGAGATGGCTGGCTCCGCAGCAGCCAGGGTGCTTCTCGGCGGCCTTGTAGCGGCGTGGCTGGGGCCGGAAATTGCGCTTTTGGGCGGTGGAGGCCAAGCCGAGCACCCTTTCATGGGCGGCTGGCTTGCATTGAGTGCCGTGCAGGTGGTTGCCATGGTCGTACTGGTTTTCGGGTACCGCGCCAGCGGGGAGCGAGTACGGGAAGCCTTGGGGGAGGGCGGTCGCCCGATGTCTGACATCCTGAGGCAACCGGTCATTTGGGCGGCGATCAGTTCCGCTGCCATCGGTTATGCCCTCATGAGCTTTATCATGACGGCAACACCACTGAGTATGACGGAAGTGGCCGACCACCCGCTTGAAGATGCCAAGTGGGTCATTCAGATTCACATCATGGCCATGTATTTGCCGTCGCTGATCAGTGGCTGGTTCATTCGTGTGGTGGGTATTCCAAGGATGATGGGGCTGGGATTGCTGGCCTATCTGGGGTGTGTGGCCCTGGCGTTCAGCGGTATCAGCTTTCACCACTACCTGTTTGCACTCATCCTGTTGGGAGTAGGCTGGAACTTCCTGTTTGTCGGCGGCACCACGTTGTTGCCGCAGGGATATCACGATGAAGAGCGGTTCCGTGTTCAGGGGCTCAACGACCTGATGGTATTCGGCTCGCAGGCGACAGCTGCACTGAGTGCTGGTGCGGTATTGGCGGCGTTTGACTGGAATGGATTGTTGCTGATTGCCATACCGTTTTTGGTGTTACACGGTGTCTTGATGGCCATTTGGCTGATGAGCCGGCCCCAGAACAGGGGCCGGCATCCCGCTTGAATGTTTATACCAGGTTGTAGACGAAGACGATGGCTACAGCAACGGGTGTGAAGTAACGCAGTACGCGATACCAGAGCGAGAATGTGCCCGCTGACATGCCCAGTTCGCTTTCCAGCGCCTGTCGAGACATTGTCCAGCCGACAAACACGGCGACCAGCAGTCCGCCCAGTGGCAACAGGATATTTGCGGTCAGGAAGTCCAGAAGGTCGAAGATGGTTTTGCCTTCGAACATCGCAAACATGCCCAGCGGTGTCACGTCCGACCACAGGTTCAGTGAGAGCACGGAGGCGACACCCAATAACCAGCAGACGATGCCTGCCCCGACGGTACTCACCGTGCGGTTCATCCCTTTCTGTTCCTCAAGCCATTCAACAATCGGCTCCAGCAGGGAAATGCCGGATGTCCAGGCGGCAAAAATCAACAACACGAAGAACAGCGTACCGAAGAGGCTGCCCATGGGCATTTGGCCGAATGCCAGTGGCAGGGTTTGGAAAATCAGGCCGGGGCCGGCACCTGGCTCAAGGCCATTGGCGAATACGATCGGGAAGATAGCCAGCCCGGCCAGCAAGGCCACGGCGGTATCCATGATCGAGACGGTCACGGAGGTTTTGGCGATGGAGATGTTTTTGGGCAGATAGGAGCCGTAGGCCATCATGACACCCATGCCGAGGCTGAGCGTGAAGAACGCGTGGCCCAGGGCAACCAAAACGCCCGAAGTGGTGAGCTTTGAGAAGTCGGGCTGGAACAGGAAGGAGACGGCCTGACCAAAGTGGCCAGTGGTCATCGCATAGCCCACGACAATTAGCAGGAGCACGAACAGGGCTGGCATCAGAATACTGACAGCGCGTTCAAGCCCGGAACGTACGCCTCGTGCAACCACAACCATGACCAACGCCATGAACAAGGTGTGCCACAGAAGCAGCTTCATCGGGTCGCCCAACAGGCCGGAGAAGATGGCACCTATGGACTCTGCCGACTGGCCTGCCAACTGGCCTGTAGCGGCGGTGCCTACATAGGAAATCGCCCATCCGCCGATCACAGAATAGAACGATAGAATCAGGAACCCCGCCAGAACCCCGACGGCAGCCACCCAGCGCCAGGCCGGTTTAAGGCCTTCCTGGCTGGTTATGGCCCGCATGCTGTTGACGGGGCTGAGACCACCACGGCGACCGACCAGCACTTCAGCCATCATGATCGGTAGACCCACCGCCGCAATGCACAGCAGGTAAACCAGAACAAAGGCACCACCGCCGTTTTCACCGGTGATGTAGGGGAATTTCCAGATATTACCCAGGCCCACCGCTGAGCCTGTTGCGGCAAGTATGAATGCCAGGCGCGAGGACCACAGCCCACGCTTGGCTGTCGCCTGGCCCATGGCACCGCCTTCAGCGGATGAAGAAGCATTACTCATTGTATTCTCCTGTTTACTGTTTTTGTTTTCGGGGGAGTGAGTGGTGGCGGTTTAGCCACCATCAACGGGATTTATGCCGGAATCGCTCCTCTGCGAGTTGATCGGCGATCTGCCCGGTGGGCAGGCCATCGCGATCCGAGCGCTGGAAGATCTCTTCCAGGGTATTGGCTATGGAATCGACGTGTTTGCGAACGGCCTGGGGGTCGGGCCCCTTGCGTTCGTAACACACGTCGATAATGCCGCCAGCGTTGATAACAAAGTCTGGGGCATAGAGCACTCCACGTTCGAACAGTGCCTGGTCATGAGCCGGGGTGGCCAACTGATTGTTAGCGGCGCCGGCCACGATGGTGGCCTGTAGCTTACGAATGGAGTGATCATTCAGGACGGCGCCCATGGCACAGGGCGCGACCACGTCTACCGGCAGGTAGAGGATTTCGTCGGCGGTAGCCGGGGTGGCGCCCAACTCTGCCACTGCACGATCCATCTGATCCTGGTGGACGTCGTAGACCCAAAGCTTCGCGCCTGCTTCTTTAAGATGTCGGGCCAGGCGGTAACCTACGTTGCCAATGCCCTGTACCGCTACATTCAACCCCTCCAGGTCGCTGCGGCCGAGCTTGTGCTTAACGGCAGCATTAATGCCCACGAAGGTGCCCCAGGCGGTAGCGGGAGAGGGGTCGCCGTTGCTGGGCCTGCCATCAAAACCCGGGCGTTCGCTGATACCAGCCACATTGGATGTTTTGCGGCCCATGACCTGGAGGTCGGCTACGCTGGTGCCCGAATCCTCGGCAGCGATATAAAGTCCGCCGAGCTGTTCCAGGAAGCGGCCCATGGATTCGAGCAAGGCTTCGGTTTTGTGCTGGCGTGGATCGCCGATGATGACGGACTTGCCGCCGCCGAGATCAAGGTTGGCCAGTGCCGACTTGTAGGTCATTCCCCGTGACAGGCGGAGGACGTCTGTCAGAGCCTCGTCGTCGCTGGCATACGGATACATGCGGCATCCGCCTAGAGCGGGTCCACGAGAGGTATTGTGTACCGCGATAATGGCGCGCAGCCCGGTCTCCGGATCGCAGCAAAACGTCAGATGTTCGTGGTGGTCGAATTCAGGATGGGTAAATACAGTCATTGTTTGGATTCCTTTTGCTCCGGGTTGTTCTTGCACAGGGGGTCGCCCTTAGTTACGGAGGCCGGCGGGTAGATTGCGGGCGCTACCGAAACTCAATCGCTATCGGGTGTTGGACGCGATTAACTGCCGGTCGGATTTGGTAATTGCACGAGTGTGGATAGTCGTGAAAGATCCGGTCGGAGCGATCGGGATGCACAAAACGTCAGAGAAAGGAAAGGAGCTGTAGGGTGTTGCAGGGTGTGGGCACATGGGCCCATGCTCAGGGACTGTTTTACCAGTGACATGCTGAAATCCTCTTCCACCAGGCCGGATCACGGCTTCCGTGGTCAATATTGTTGTTGTGCCCCGGCAGATAGGCCGGTTGGCATGATTTCATGTGTCGATACCCTTTTGGGGCTCAACGAGAGAAGACTAGATAGCTTTTACATTGTCGTCAATGGTTGAAATTCATGCATTTTTTGGTGATTTTGAAAATTCCAGCGGTAACAGGCAGATAGATCTACTTTACGTAAACGTAAATATTTCGGACACCCCAAATTAGCAACAGTTTCCCTAATGCTGTCACTGGAACCCTGATGTGATTCCAGTGACAGCATTGGCGATATTCGCTTCGTCACTTGATTAGTTTCTGAACTTCCCGGAAACGTGGGTGCTCGCAGTCCCGCATCCACTCAAAAGCCACCATCTCAAGCGTTACGATAACGGCCCCGGCCTGTTGCATTCGTTCCAGGGCAGCATCCCGGTCGTTGTCGTGGCGTGAGCCGGTCGCGTTTTCCACCACCCAGACACGAAAACCCGCAGCGAGGAGGGATAGGGCGGTTTGCAACAGGCATACATGCGCTTCGCAACCACCAATAACCACCTGTTTCCGGTTATCGGCAATGGCCTCCACCAGCCCTCCACCGCAGGCATCAAAGTGAGTCTTGGATAAGGTTTGATCAGCGAGAGCCCTGATTTGTTCGTCGTTGTGTCCAAGCTTCTCCGGGATCTGTTCCGTGGCAATCACCGGCACATCAAGCAGCTTGGCAATCTGCGCAAGTCTAACGCTTTCTGCCAGCATTAAATTTCCGTGGCTGATGACAGGCATGAGTTTTTTCTGGAGGTCAATCAGTACCAGCGTGGATTCGTCGGCTTTCATCATCATAACGGGTCGCCCCCGGACGGTGTTTACGGTATTGGGTATCGTCACCAGTATCGCACAGACGGCCATCAGGTTTCTGTGGCCGCTGAAGTTGGTCAGAAAAGGATTTAAAAATTGGAGTTGCCAAACCGGGATAAAACCATTAGAGTTTGCGCCCTCAAATGAGCGACAACGTTGCTGATTTGGAACGGTTTATTTAAAGAGTATTGGAGAGGTGGCCGAGTGGCTGAAGGCGCACGCCTGGAAAGTGTGTATACGTTAATAGCGTATCGAGGGTTCGAATCCCTCCCTCTCCGCCAATACGGAAAAACCCCAGCAGAAATGCTGGGGTTTTTTACTGTATAGCCAACCAATATCATTTATTATCGAAACCAGGCCCTTTCCTGATCCGCTTGGCGAGGTACATCGCCGCGTCTGCCTTTGCCAACAATGCGTCAACTTTTTTCATTCCGGGCTCCGATGTCGCAACGCCAACGCTCGCGCCACCATAATCAATGCTGATGGTTTCCAGGTGAAACGTGCCGCTTGTCAGTCGCTCAAGTCGCGATTTTAAGGCCATGCGGCCGCCTTCATAGTCATCGGTGCAGGCACAGCCAAATACCACAAACTCATCGCCGCCTATCCGGGCAATAAAATCACCGTCGCGGAGGCCCTCCTTGAGTGTTCTAGCCATTTCAATCAGGAAGCGATCTCCGGCATCATGGCCATGTTCGTCGTTGATAGCTTTGAAGCCATCCAGGTCAATAAAGGCCAGGTGAATGGCGCTACGGGTTCGCTCGGCGTTGGCCAGAGAACGCTTCAGTTCTGATTCCATAGCGCGACGGTTTGGGATGCCTGTTAGCGGATCGGTGAGAGCGTATTCGCGAAGGGTTACATGTTCACGCCGAAGTGTCTCAAGCAACTGGTCCCGTTCCAGTTGACGAGCGATAAGTCTGCTGAACATGGAGAGCAGGTGTCGGGCGTCCTCGGAGACCTGCACCCTGTCCTTGCTGGCGCCGCACAGCGTGCCATAGAGCTTATTATTGCCGATGTGCACAGGCTCGCTGATGTAAGTCGTCAGACCCAGAGCCTTGGCAGCCTCGGAGTCGCCCCACTGGCCCGACACGTCATCCGTGTACATCTGGCCTTCGTCCAGGGCACGCTTACACAGCGTGTCCCCCCATGAAACAGAAAGACCCTCCGGTATCGACAGCTCCTTGCTGTTCCGGGCAAATACGATTCTCTGAACACAGGAGTCTGTATCAATGCTTGTCAGGTAGGTGGACTCCAGTCCGGTGACTGCTTCCAGCAGTTCCAGGAGTGATCGCACAAGCGTTTCGAGATCCTCTTCGTTGGTGACGGCCTTTGCCAATTTGCTAAGAACACTGTTCATCGGTCATTTGATCCAGGATTGGTCCGGAATCTTTGCTCAAGGTTGAGGTGAATTGTCTGGACTCCTATCTTATTGTAAAGATGTTTGATAAACCTCGCATGTTTGAGGCGCCGGATGACTTCTGGAAAAGGCGTGGTTACAGGAAGGTTCCGGCGCTGAATACCGAGTACCGCTGGAAAGACGTGGGTGAGGAAACCGAAACCGCGAAGCCTATGACGTTCTGGCTGAAGGCGCTCTAGGGCTTCCTCTGTTTACGCCACCCCAATCGTCCGCAACACAAACACCCCGGCGGTAACCGTTACACTGGCCATTAACGTGGTCAAAGCCACGATATTGGCTGCCAGGCGGTCGTTGCCGCCCAGCGCCTTGACCATGACAAAACTGGCGGCGGCTGTCGGGCTGGCGAAGAACAGGAACATCAGCCCAAGTTCGCGCCCTTCAAACCCGGCCAGCCAGGCAGCGAATGTACACAATACGGGTAACGTCACCATCTTCATCACACTGGCACTGATCGCCAGCTTGCGATCGGTGCGCATGGCGCTCAAGGAGAGCGTGCCGCCAATGCACATCAGCGCCAGGGGCAAGGTAAGTGAGGCGAAATAGTCACCGCTGGTCATCAGCCAGTTTGGCAGTTGTAACCCGGACCAGGCGAAGGGAACGGCGATGACCACCGCCAGAATGAGCGGGTTGCGCCCGATATCACCGAGGATGCGCCCCCAGCTGGCCGTCTGACCCGGCTGGTAGGCTGTCAGGACAACCACAGAGAGCGCATTGTAGGAAATAATGACCACGCCCAGGAGCAGGCCCCCGGCGGAAAGCCCAAAGTCGCCATAGAGGCTTGCCGCCAGGGCGAGGCCCACAATACCGCAGTTGCCCCTGAAAGCGCCCTGCACATACACGCCCCGGTCAATCGTTGGTGCGGCACGTATGGCCCAAAGCCAGCAGAAGAGGAAGCTGGCGAGGGTGGCGGCTACGAAGAATCCAAGCAGTGCGGGGTTGAGGGTGGTATCCAGGTCCGCGCGCACAATACTGAGGAATACCAGGGTTGGCAGAGTCGCGCGGAAGACCAGTGCCGACGCCGTGTTGATAAAGTTGGTATCGATCCAGCCGAGCCGCCTGAGACCAAGGCCGATAAACACCATGGCGAATACCGGCAGCGTGGTCTCAAGGGTGTGAAGAAATGTTCCGAGTAGTGTCATCCAGCCGGTGGTTACCGAACTCCAAAGTTAGTGAACTCACCGGTTGCAGAGTCTTCGGTGGTGTTAATTTTGTCGACGATTGCCGAGGGAGGGCCGTCCCGGCACCATTGTCTGAGCGAAACCAGTGACGCCGGTGAGCCCTCTGCAACGATTTCTACGCGGCCATCCGGCAGGTTTCTGGCGTAGCCGGTAACTCCCAGGCTGTTGGCCATGTCGGCCGCGGAGGCGCGATAGCAAACGCCCTGGACCTTGCCGCTGATCAGCATTGTGAGTCTCTGGTGGCTCATTGCGTGATCCCTCCTGACATAGAGTGGCTTTTTACAGTTTGCGCCATACCAGCAGTCGATTGTTGGCAGGCATTTCGAAATCGCTTTCAAGCCCGAACCGAACTCGGCCCGCCAGTTCCAGCATGTCATCCATGTTCCTGATGCCCATGTGCGGGGCCTGACTCCGCAGGTGGTGATCGAACTGTCGATTGCTGTCGCTGGTAAATTGCCCCTCATAATTAAACGGCCCATAGAGGCAGAACAGGCCGCCGGCAATGAGGCGTTTAGCCAGCCCGGCGAACATTGCCTCTACCTCTTCCCACGACATGATGTGAGTCGTGTTGGCGGAATAGGCACCATCAATGGTGTCTACCGGCCAGCTTCCCAGGGAAACGTCCAGTTCTAGAGGTGGGCGAATATTGGCAAGGTCAGCCTCCTGGATCCAGCCGAGCGAATGATCGGCGCCTCCAGGCCGATCACTGGGCTGCCACGTCAGGTGGGGGAGCTCTGCTGCAAAATAAACAGCGTGTTGCCCCGTTCCCGTTCCAATTTCCAATATGGTGGCCGGCTCGGTGAACACCGTTTTGATGCATTCCAGTATTGGTTGCCTGTTATTTACACAGGCCTGTGAGAAAGGCTTGCTGTGGACCATCGTTTACGCCTGTTCGGAATCAATGCCAACCTAGAGAATATCGCGCTGGGCGCAATGGGTAAAAGAATGAGCGTAGGGGATTTCCCGCGTATTCGACATTCGATGATGGTCTATCGGAGGCTTCCCGACTGGAAAATGGCGCCTTTCGCGACATAAAAGTGTCACAAAACAGGCATAAGCTCCATTGGACGATACCCCCAGTGGAGATACCATGCTCAGAACTGTCCGCAGCCGTATTCTGTTCTTTTCCTTTCTATCGGTGTTTGCTTTGGCCGCATTGGCGGCCCTGTCATCGAGCATTATGACCCGTGCGGAGTCCGCTTCAGAGGCATTGGTTCGGGAAAGTCTTATGGAGTCGTGGCTGCTGGAAGATCTTGAGCAGGACCATCGCCGGCTGCAGGACCTCGCCTACAAGATCAAGGCGCAGTTGATGCTCTGGGATGAAATCGATGCGGAATTCCAGGCATTGACCGAGGTGCTGCCGGAGCACTGGCGTGCAATCGAGGACAATGCCGGGCTGAGCGAGTGGGCGACGGATAATCGAGCGTTGTTTGAGAGCGTGCTGGCGCTCATCGAATCCATGAGACCGGGTATCGAAGGGCGGAGCTACTATCGAGTAGGGCAAGTGGTGGATTTTGACTTGTTCCCGGCCCTCGGCCCGATGCTCAAGGCGATCAACAACCGTAAGGAAGCCAGCCGCAACATCATTGAAGTTCGTAGTCAGGACCTGCTGGCCTTTCTGGATACCCAGAAAATCTGGCTGTTGGCCGGCTCTGCTGTATTCCTGATGTCTGTGGTCTTGATGACGCTCTGGCTTCGGCGCTCGGTGATTGGCCGCCTGCAGTTGCTGGAGTCCGGCCTCCGGGAAATGGACGAGACCTCAGATCTTTCCCGGCGCCCGGTTATTACCGGACACGATGAAGTGGCTGGTGTGACGCGCGCGCTGGTAGGGTTGGTTAGCCGGTTTGAGCTCTTTATCGGAGAAGTGAGGACGGCTGCCCACAGCATCAATGACCGGTCCACATCGTTGGACTCTCAGGCAGAGGACGTCCAGGCGTCCACTGATACTACCCGCCGGCAGATTCATGATGTCAGCCAGTCAATGGCGGCCATTGCGAACCAGGCGTCGGCCATTGATTTAGCCACCGAGAACTCAGCCACTACGGTACGAGATGCCGTGGCGGCCAATGCGGTGGTTCAGGAAGGGCTCAGAAACAGTGAGCAGGCAGCTGAACACACGGTGGAGGTAATTGGGCGGGTGTCCCTATCTATCCAGGCATTGAGTGAATCCTCGGGCAAAATCGAGAGCGTGATCGGCGTCATTGCCGATATCGCGGAGCAGACCAATTTGCTGGCATTGAATGCAGCGATTGAAGCGGCCCGTGCCGGCGAACACGGTCGGGGATTTGCCGTGGTGGCAGACGAAGTGCGCACCCTGTCGAAGCGTACGTCGGACTCCACCAGGGAAATTCGCCAATGGGTGACCGACCTGGTAACCGGGGTTTCCGGCGTTGAGGGCCTGCTGGACGAAATGCGCGACGCCGGTGGTATGAACCGGCGGAACCTTGATGCCCTGAAAGACCACCTGGAGCGTCTTGCGAGTCAGTTCACGGAGTTGGAGCTTCGCAGTGCTGAAATTGGGGATGCGGTTGCGGTTCAGAGGGAAGAGATTGACCGTGTCGGGCGGCGGTCAAGGGCGCTTGATGACAGTTCGGGTTCCCTGATCACCAGTGTTGATAACACCCGCCAGATCAGTGAATACCTGAGACAGGAATCGGTCACCATGCGTCAACTGATTTCCCGGTTTAAGGCAGCCTGACCGAGCGGTCAACGCCAAGTGGTGAAAAAAAGCCTGATAATCGGTCTTCTACAGCCTCGCCAAACCCATTACCATGGCTGCTTTGAGGTGGAGTTGAAAATGACCGACGAAGCAGGCCACGAGCCCCAGCCGGACCCACGTGAAGAGAAATTCGTAGTGGATGTGGGGCTGCTTTCAGAGGACCAGCTTGACGGGCTGGTTGACGAATACTGCACTCGGTACCACGGCCTGAACGACACTGAGAACCCCATGGCAGAGCGTGAGCGGGTAAAATCGGCGGCTCGGCGGGGGGATCTGGTGGTCTGGTTCGATCCGGTAGAGAATACCGCAAGCCTGGGCGTGCCCCGCTGATGATTGTGTCCTGAGCAGTGGGTCCCGGTATTGATGGATGCATCTACCGTCGGGAACCCTTAACCGGTACAATTCGTAAATTCCCATAAAAGCCGCGTGCGAGGTGAGTTTTGATCAGGGTATTGGTTGTTGACGACCATGAACTGGTCAGGTCCGGTATTACCCGGATGCTGGCGGACAACCCCGATATTGAAGTCATCGGCGAAGCATCTTCAGGCGAGGATGCTATTGATTCTGTGCGTAAAGACAGCCCGGACATCGTGTTGATGGACATCCGCATGCCTGGTATCGGGGGGCTGGAAGCGACACGGCGAATCCTGCGCATTGACGACGCTGTGCGGGTGATCGTGGTGACTGCCTGTGCTGATGACCCCTATCCAACCAGGGTGATGCAGGCTGGCGCATCGGCTTATATCACCAAGGGCGCCGACATCAGGGAAATGGTGCGTGCCATCCGCATGGCGCATTCCGGGCAGCGTTACATCAGCCCGGAAATTGCCCAGAAAATGGCGCTCAAGCAGCTTGGAGGCGGCGATGCGAGGGACGAAGACGGCGAGCTATCCCTGTTTGACCGTTTGTCCGAGCGCGAAATGCAGATTGCCATGATGGTGGTGGACTGCCAGAAAGTGCAGGACATTTCCGACAAGCTTTGCCTCAGCCCAAAAACTGTAAACAGTTACCGCTACCGCATTTTCGAGAAGCTGGAAATTTCCAGTGACGTTGAGTTGGCGCTGATGGCGGTCAGGCTCGGGTTGCTCGATGCCGACAAGGTCTGACGCACCGGCTGATTCTGCCGAGGCAGGGAACAACAGGGAGTTCGACACCAAAAGCTTCCTGAAACAGTTGACCGAGCGGCCCGGCGTTTACCGCATGTACGACGCCGCTGGCAATGTGCTGTATGTGGGTAAGGCCCGCAACCTCAAGAAACGGGTGACCAGCTACTTCCGCAAATCCGGCCTGGCGCCCAAGACCGAAGCCCTGGTTTCCCGAATTGACTCCATCGAAGTCACCATCACCAGCAGTGAAACCGAAGCCCTCCTGCTTGAACAGAACCTGATCAAATCCCTGCGGCCGCCTTACAATATCCTGCTGCGGGATGATAAATCCTATCCCTATATCTACCTTTCCTCACACGACGATTATCCCTCCCTGACGTTTCGCAGGGGGCGCACTAAGAAAGGCGGCGGTACCTGGTATGGACCATTTCCGAGCTCTGGAGCGGTCAAGGAAAGTCTTAATATTCTACAAAAGATTTTCCGCATAAGATCCTGTAGTGAAAGCTATTTCCGAAACCGCACACGTCCTTGTCTTCAGTATCAGATCAACCGTTGCACGGCACCGTGTGTCGGTTATATTTCCCCCGAGGATTATCGGAAAGACATGCGCCACGCCACCATGTTCCTCGAAGGCAAGAACCCCGCGATCCTGCAGGATCTGATGGCGGCCATGGAAACCGCGGCTAAGAATCTGGAATTTGAGAAAGCCGGTGTCTACCGCGACCAGATAAATCACCTGCGGCACGTTCAGGAGCAGCAAAGCGTGGACGGCGAAGGGGGTGATGCCGACGTGGTGGCCATTGCCCAGGATGCTGGAGTGGTGTGCATCGTGGTGATCATCGTGCGCGGTGGGCGCGTGCTCGGTACCAAGGACTATTTTCCGCGATACAGTATTGAGCAGTCTGAAGCTGAGTTGTTAAGTGCTTTTCTGGGGCAGTATTATTTCGGCGGTAGCACCCGCCGGGAAATTCCACCGGACATCCTGGTGCCGGTGGACGTCGACGGCCAGGAACTGCTGTCCCAGGCGCTGACAGAATCCGCCGGTCGTGACACCCGGGTACGCAAGAATGTGCGGGGAGAACGCCGGCGCTGGCTGGATCTGGCCATGACGAATGCCAGGCAGACATTGCTGACTCACCTGGCCAGCAAGGAAACGGTCTATCGCCGCCTGCTGGCCCTGCGCGACCTGCTGGATCTCGCTGAAACGCCGTCACGCATGGAGTGCTTTGACATCAGTCATAGCCATGGTGAAAACACGGTCGCATCCTGCGTGGTTTTCGACGAGAATGGGCCACTGAAAAGCGACTACCGGCTCTACAATATCGAGGGTGTCACCGGCGGTGATGACTATGGAGCCATGCGCCAGGTTCTGACGCGCCGATATAAACGCATGGTGGCAGGTGAGGGCAAACGCCCGGACCTGGTGTTCATCGACGGTGGTAAGGGCCAGTTGAACATTGCCCGGGAAGTGTTTGATGAGCTTGGTGTTACGGACATTCCGCTGATTGGTGTTGCCAAGGGTGTCACCCGGCGTGCGGGTATGGAACAGTTGATTGATGCCATGACCGGCGACCTCTATCGGGTCCCCGCAGACTCGCCGGCACTGCATCTGATCCAGCATATCCGAGACGAGTCGCACCGTTTCGCCATCACTGGCCATCGGGCCCGGCGTGACAAGAAACGCCGGCAATCCACCCTTGAGGGAATCGAAGGTGTAGGGCCCAAACGCCGCCGCGATCTGATACGTTATTTTGGCGGTATCCAGGAGCTACGCAAGGCGAGTATCGACGAAATGTCCAAGGTTCAGGGAATCAGCAGGAACCTGGCAGAAACCATCTACGCAGTACTGCATGACGAGTAGGGATAGCATGAATTTACCGAACATTCTCACCCTTTCCCGGATTCTGATGATCCCGGTTTTCGTGATTATCTACTACCTGCCGGCGCAATGGAGCTACCTCGTCAGTGCCGGCCTGTTTGCGCTGGCGGCGGCGACGGACTGGTTGGATGGTTACCTGGCCCGGAAACTGAACCAGAGCACACCTTTTGGTGCCTTCCTGGACCCAGTTGCGGACAAACTCATGGTAGCGGTAGCACTGACCGTACTGATTGAAGCCCACGCCAGTTTCATTCTGACGATTCCTGCCACGGTGATTATCGGTCGTGAGATCGTGATTTCAGCATTGCGGGAGTGGATGGCGGAAATTGGCAGCCGTGCGAGTGTGGCGGTTTCCTACATTGGCAAGATCAAGACAACAGCGCAGATGGTGGCCATTATCATGCTGCTGGCATTCCCTCCTGGTGTTGTCTGGGCCCAGGCCGGTACGGCCCTGTTGTACGTGGCAGCGGTACTGACGTTCTGGTCGATGATTCTCTATCTCAAGGCCGCCTGGCCGGACCTTTTTCCGGAAAAACACCAGGGTTAAGGGGTTAGGGGCGCTGTTCGACCGTCCAGCGAATCACCTCGTTGGCCAGTGCGTTACTGGCCTCGCCAAATGCCTCCACGACTGCTTCAACTTGTTCCCCTGTCGCCGGATGCTGGTACTCAAAGCGTTTGCTGGCAAGGGTATTGCGGGTGCGCTCGTCGATGAGATGCAGGTCCAGCCTGATCAGCGCTACCGGCATGCCGTCCTGATACTCGCTCTGGAACGCGCTTAGTTCTCCTGCCATGGTCAGATCACTGCGGGCCGGACTGGTTCCGGTAATAACGCCAGCGAATCGGCCATCCCGGCGAAAGGCATCGATCAGTTGGTCCCGAACCAGGACGGGAGACTTCTTACTCCAGCGCGCTCCCTGATAGGCCTTTATTTCGTTGCCCTCCGGTTTCACCAGAATACGCGAGCTATCAACAGGGCCTTCGGCCAGGGGCGTTACGAACCGAAGGGTTGTGCTGAATGGTTTGTTGTCAGTGATGGATTCCTCAACCGTGGAAGCCGGTAACTGAAATATTCGATTGGCCGGTCGATCCGGGAACAGAGTACAAGCGGATAACGTGGCGGCAACGACCATGCAGAGCAGTGCCCGTGATGCAGTCAGTGTCATGGATTAAACTCCTGTATCGGCTCGCGGCCCAGCAGAAGGCCGGCCGGGTCGTCCTCCAGGCGGTGGATAAGACTGTCCATGTTTTGCAGCGTCGATCTCAGCTCCCGCATGGCCGGCGCCAGTTCACCGATGCCCTGCATTCCCTGGTCCAGGGAGCCCTCGTTACGGGCGGTGAGTGCTTCAAGCCGCGCGGTAGCGGTTTCCAGTGAATCCATGGCGCTCTGGGCAGTGGCCATCAACTGACGGCCTTCCTTGTCGAGCAAAGTGTTCGCTGTGCTGCCAAATTGACGGAAGGTTTTCAGTGTGGCCTCGGTTTGTACACTGAGTTGATCGAAACTCGTCACCAGATTGCTCAGTTCGCTGCGTTGATCCATCAACCCAGACGACACGGCCTCGATGTTCTTGAGGCTGCGGGTGAGGTTGCGGGAGTTTTCCTTGGACACCATGGCATTTGCGTTGGTGAGAAATTTATCAAGCTTGGCAAACAGTTCCTCACTGGAAGCCATCAGGGTGGTAAAGGCCGAGGGTTCGGCCTGGATGGTCGGTGGGGATTCACGGCTTCCTGTCAGCTTCTGGCTTCCGGGGGTGCCGCCCTTCAGTTCGATGTTCATGCTGCCGGTAATGTTGGTTAACGCCAGGCCAGCCCGGGTGTCTTCCTTAATGGGCACATCGTCGTATACCCGAATGAGCACCCTGACGTTGCGCGGGTCATTTGGGTCGAGGCTCAGTTCGGCCACGTCGCCCACCTCAATGCCGCTGTATTTGACCGGGCTGCCCTCCGAGAGCCCGCTGACGCCCCGGTCAAAAATTATTTCGTACCAGGCATAATCGCGGTCGTTGCCGGCCTGGCCCAGCCACAAGGCGAACGCGAGCGCACTGGCAAGCGCAACCAATGTGAACAGCCCAATCAGGACGTGATGTGCTCTGGGTTCCATAACAGCGTGCCTCTCCCGACTTCCTTGCTGCTTTCCGGTTGTTTATGTTTATTGCCCCGTGGCCGGCCGGATGCGATTGACAGCGCGGCCTCTGGGCCCATGGAAGTAATCGCGAATCCAGGGGTCGTCAGTGGCTTCAACCACCGCCAGCCGGTCTGCCACCAGTACGCTCCGTGAGGCTAACACGGCCACCCGGTCACAGGTGGTGTAAAGGGTGTCCAGATCATGGGTCACCAGAAACACGCTGAAGCCAAGGGCGTCCCGAAGCGTAACAATCAGTCGGTCAAAGGCAGCGGCGCCAATCGGATCGAGCCCGGCCGTGGGCTCGTCCAGAAACAAGACCTCCGGGTCCAGCGCCAGGGCCCTTGCGAGCGAGGCTCTTTTGACCATGCCACCTGACAGCTGGGCGGGGTACTTTCCGGCCGCGTTGGCTGGCAGGCCGACCAGTGCGAGCTTCACCCGGGCCAAGTGTTCCGCGTCGGTACGGGACAGTTTGGCATGCTCAATCAGCGGCAGGGCAACGTTTTCCTGGAGAGTCAGGGAACTGAACAGGGCACCGCTCTGAAACAGCACGCCAAAACGCCGTTCTACACGGGAGCGTTGTTGTTGAGAAAGAGCCTGCAACTGCTCACCAAAGACTTCAATGGTCCCGGAATCCGGCGTATGCAGCCCGACAATGCTCCTCAGCAGCACCGACTTGCCGGTTCCCGAGCCGCCAACCACCCCCAGTATTTCCCGGTGATAAAGGTCAAGATTGAGATCCGTATGTACCTCATGACTACCGAAGCGGTTACAAAGGCCCTTCACGCTGATAACCACATCCTGGTGCGCGGCCTCTTTTCTCACCAGCCCATCTCCATGAAGAATATCGCTGCTATGGAATCCAGCAGAATCACCATAAAGATCGACTGTACCACGGCGGAGGTGGTGTGCTCACCGACGGACTGGGCACTTCCGCTGGCCTTGAAGCCCTCAAGGCAACCGATAACGGCAATCACAAACGCAAAGACCGGGGCTTTGCCCAGCCCAACCAGAAGGTGGACGACTTTTACCTTGGTTTCGAGGATATTCAGGATTTGCGGAACCGAGATATCCAGCGCCACGACGCACACCAGCGAACCACCAACAATGCCACTGATCATGCCCACGAAAGTCAGTATCGGCAGTGAAACCACCATCGCCAGCACCCGGGGGATAACCAACAGTTCCACGGGGCTCAGGCCGAAGGTGCGTAGGGCGTCAATCTCCTCATTGGCTTTCATAGAGCCCAGTTGCGCGGTAAAGGCGCTGGCTGTGCGGCCGGCCAGAAGGATAGCGGCCAGCAGAACACCGAATTCCCGCAGGAACGAGAAGGCCACCAGGTTCACGGTGTAAATGGTGGCGCCGAAATCATCGAGAATGGTGGCGCCCAGAAACGCAACGACCGCGCCCACCAGAAACGTCAGCAGCGCCACGATGGGAAGGGCATTCAGCCCGGTCTGATGGACATGGGCCACCAGTGAGGTGATCCGCCATCGCCAGGGTGTTGCAAGGATGCTCGCCAATGTCGCCAGTATCTGGCCGGTAAAACCAATCAACAGCCGTTGTTGATGCCAGAAGTCTTCGATTTTTTCGCCAACACCCGCCAGGAACTCCGTGATCGGGTTGGATCGGAGGGCCGTTTCGCCTTCAGGGCTGGCCATCGCGTTGGCAACCAGGCGCAGCAGTTCCTGACGTTCGCTGGAAAGCCCGGGGGTTTGCTCGGTAAGCTCATGGAGTTTACGGGCACCCAGAAGGTCCACCAGCAGGGATGCGCCGGCGGTATCCAGCGCATTGATGGTTGCCAGATTGACGGAATACCCGTTAGGTGACTCCATTGCGGCGGTTTTTTGGACGTCCCGCTTCAAGCGGCCGTAGTTCGGAAGCGTCCAGTCGCCCGAGACGGTCAGTTGGCCGTTCTGGAAATCAAGCTTGCCAGGGGAGGGCATCTGGAAATCCCGTCTCCTTTGTTGAGGATTGGCGATGGGTGTTCTTTGATACTAGCTCAAATTCGCGTGTTGGGGGTTGCTGCGTTCGAGGGCAATCGATCAGAATCTGAACTAAAACAGAAAGTTGAAAAAAGTGGTTGACGCAAACGGCCTAATCCGTAGAATACGCCCTCGTTGATCAAGCGGGAATAGCTCAGTTGGTAGAGCACAACCTTGCCAAGGTTGGGGTCGCGAGTTCGAATCTCGTTTCCCGCTCCAATTAACACAGTCTCTCAATGCCCACCTGAGAGCATAAAAGTATCGAATCCCCTTCGAACTTTTCCCGGCGCGGTGGCAGAGTGGTTATGCAGCGGACTGCAACTCCGTGTACGCCGGTTCGATTCCGACCCGCGCCTCCATTTTTACCTTTTAAAATCAACGAATTACCTCATCTCCATTTAGTTGATTTTCTCACCCAAAAAATATCCAAATTAAACCCAAAATATTATCCGCTTCAATCCGTGGCAGAAGAGCGGACGATTGAATGTGCAGGGCATCTTGAACAAGCGCGATTAGCTGTCTGTTGCGACCAAAAACACAGCCTCTTGCTCTAACGCCTTACCGCTCAGCTTAAGGGCCTCAATAAGCTCCAGCACCTCATCGGGTTCCTGATCCAAATTTAAACTTGCCTCGGCATTGGCGACATACTTGAGATTATTTCGCCATACCTCAGAATTGCCATAGCGCTCCAGTTTGCGTTTCCAGTCAGGCATTAGCCATAGTTCGGCGTCCTCACCCAGCGCTTTGCGCAGGCGGGCATAGTTCTCGAGTCCGACGCCATCGTAGTCTGGAAAGATCAGAATCCGTGGACTTCGTTTTTTCCCGCATAGCCACTCTATCAGCCGTTCACTGAGCTGGCCCTGATAATAGAGTACAGATCCGTGCAAGCCTTCAGGCACCCAGCTGATGTCATCCAGCAGGCCCTGATTTTCCACCAGCCATAAGACGCTGTCGGTGGCCAGAGGCGTTTCATTCTGGCTGATATCGACGGCGAGGGCGCCGGCGATGGATGTCAGATGCCATAAATCAAGCGCCTTTCCGTCACACTTCCAGGTTACGCCCGGGGTCGTTGCTTTCAGTAGCCTGTAAGAGGCCTCGTGCGAATTCTTTCGACCTTTCGAGGACCGGGTAAGCGAAAGGTTTTGTGCCCGAATCGGCAGAGCCTGAGCGCCAGATTCCGGATCAGGTCTTAACTCCTGAAGGTTCTGTTTGAATACCGGCGAGTTGCTGACTCGATAGACGGTGCCATTGCCCTTGCGCATCTTGGTTATGCACGCGGTCCTGAGCAAAAACTCATCAAGCACCCGTTTTTGTGAGGGGGTGAACCGTGAGCCAAGACATTCTCCGCCGGAACCCTCAAGTTTGACCAATGCTTCTCTGAGCGATCTGTTCATTAGGGGGAGCTCATGCCTCGATGGCTTCAAGTGGCTGCAGAATCTGCCAGTGCTTGCGGCTGATGTGGTTCTTGCCGTTGCTCATCTGTTGAATAGGGACGCAGTAATGGGCGGTAATCAACGGTGAAGGGGAAGCGAACATTAGCGCGAAACCGAATTCGGAAGCGGTTTTGATCAGGCTTCTCTGGTTTGCAGCATCCAGCGCCAGGGCTTCGTCCAGGTAGCAAAGAGCTTGAACACTACGGCGCTTGTCCTGCATAAGATGGAGCATAGCCAGGCCGGTGACCAACTTGGCCATGAGCACGGTGCCGTTGGAAGCTGCGCTGTCGATGTCATCAAAGCTTTCCACGTCCTGATTTTCCTTGGCTAGCTCGAAGGTGAGGCGAAACAGATCGGCAACCTTCAGCCCGTGGCGCGCGCTACCTTCATCTATCAGTAACTGGCGCGCGTAGTCAAGCTGTCGGTCGTCCAGCACGCTGGACTGGTTAAACAGTTCGAAGGATTCACCGGACTCGACTTTTTCTGCTGTTTGGATCAGCAAGTCGATCGCTTCGACAAGGTGATTCTCGTGAACGGGCTGAATGCGGAATACCTTGAGGTCTGACAACTTCCTGCGGCTGATCAGCCGGTTGAATTCATGCATGGCATTCTCGAATGACTGCAGGTTGCCTCGAAGATCCCGGAGGCTGGCCGTCACAGTGACCACGGCACTGCGGGCTTTCTTTTCCAGTGCTTCTGCCTCTCGGACAAGATGATGGCGGAACTCCACCATCAACCGGATTTCTTCTTCCGGGCTGGGAGCATACTGGAACTTGGTCAGGCCGCCGCTGTGCAGGGTTATGCGCTGGTGGTGCAGCTCCCGGTCCAGTTCCTTCAGCTGGTAGCAGTCCCGCTGATAGTCCCGCAGCGTTTTCGCAAGCTGGTCGAGCGGTAGCAAGGGGTCGCCTACCCATGGCGTGTGGGGGAGGTCAGCCAGCCAGTTGAACTGATCGTCGGTGTCGCCACGGTTTTGACGAATGCCATCTATCTCCTGGTGCTCGGCATCCAGTGCTTGCCGCTGATTGGCGACTTCCTGAATCTGCTCCCTGAATGCTTGTTGCTGGGCACCAGCCTGTTTTTGGGCGTGCTCTATTTCTGCCAGCTCCTGCTTGGCTGCCTCCATTGCTTTCAGGCGATCCGGGCACGATTTCTGAAGTTGAGCCAGCTCGTCAAACTGTTCCAGATCCTTTTCTAGGCTTTTTACTTCCTGCTCGAGTTCTTCCGTGCGCTTCTTCTGGGTATCTAATTGCTCGGTGGCGGCCTTCTGTTCCTGCAATTGCCGAAGCCGACCCCGGCAATCCTCAATCAGTTGGGCAACCTCTTTTTCTGATCGCTGTTCATACTGTGGTGCCTGGTTTGCAACAGACAGATTCAGCCCGGGGAGTTCAAACCAGTCTTCGGGCATGTCTTGCAGCCACTGTAGAAGCTGCTGAGACTCGAGTTGATAGTCCCCAGGGGGCAGAGTGAGCAGTTGCCGGTTGAGCCCTCGGTTGAGAATGCTGAGTTGCTCTGCTGAGATCTGCTGTTTCAGTGTGAGATAAAGATTGTCCGAGAGCGTTTCCTGTTCCTTGCGCAGGTTTGATAGCTCTTGGTTCTCCCGCCGCAGCTGGTGCTCAATGGCAGGAGCAGGCTGCCCACAGGCATTGTCGAGCAAGGCGATATGGCGGTTGCGTTCTGTGATGGTGCTGGCAAGTTGTTGCTCAAGCTGGCTACGTTCATTAATCAGCGCGAGCCGGTTCTCCAGTTCGCGACGACGGTGCTCATCTTTATTCAGGGCCTCCAGTTGCTGGTTGAGCTCACTCTGGCGACGGGTTTGTTCCCTGTCCCTCTCAAGCAGGTCTGCTTCTTGCTCCTGCAACTTATCATGTTGATGTTGGAGGTTTTTGCTTTGTGTCTGATAGTGATTCTGCCAGCGCTCCAGCCCATCGTCGATGAGCGGGCGTCGGGCAATGATCCGGCCTCGGATGGCGAGGCGCTCTTCCTGCCGGCGCTCCAGTTCGTCGATCAGTGTTTGCTGATTTTTGGCGGATCGGTATTGTTCCCGATCCTGGTTGACCTCGGCGAAGGCCTTGTCCCATTCCTGTTTGAAATCCACCACGGAGTCCGGCAACTGACGACTGAATATTTGGAGCAGGTGACGTTTTACTTCGCCGGAACTGAGTTTGTCCAAGCGTAGGGTCCGAGTAAGAACCTGACGGTAGGCATTTGCATCCTTGCGGTTCTCCAGCCGGAAAACGGTAAATTCGGAGCTGGTCTGTCCCTGCTTACGGGCACCGCCGTAGACCATTTCGGCAAACTCAGTCGATGAGTAGAAATTGGCCGTTCGCCCGTTTTGAGCCAGTTGCTCCAACAGCTGTGGCTGAGTCACCAGCTTGCCATTGTCCAGCCTGTACTCCTCAATTTTCAGAGGGCCCCGATAAGCAAAATAGGCGTAGTCATGGCTAAACCCCTTGCCCACACACCCCAGCACCACTGAGCCGGATTCAGGCAAAGTGACTTCCAGCAGGATATAGCTGCTATTAGATGGGAAGTAGAAACGTCTCGCTTTGTCTTTGTCGTGGGCGCCAAAATCCAGGTGCCGCTTGTCGATAATCAGCAGGTATTGCAGTGCGTTAATCAGGCTGGTCTTGCCAGTATTGTTGGGGGCAATGAGAGAAACTGACTCATCCAGAGGGAGCTCTGCGCGCTCATAGCCGGCGCTGTTGAGAAGTACCAGCTGCTGGAAGCCGTAATCGGAACTCATAGGGAATTATCCTCGTCATCCTGATCGCCAGCCCAGGAAACATCTTCATCCTGATCCACCTGGCTGGCCAGTTCTTCGTAATGATCCAGGTAACGACACACAGCAGGCAACAGCTGCCAAGCTCCGCTATCGTAACGGGCAAAGCCGAAGTTTTCTGCGGTTCTCATCAGGCTCACCAGGCCGGACAGATCCAGCTCTTCTGCCTTCAGCAAGTCCTGGTGTTGCTCGAAAACCGTTGTCAGCAGGGTTTGATCGATTCGCCAATGCTCGAATTTCATCAGCGGAATGCCGGCATCCGCTTGAGTATCAAAGATGACCATGAACAACAAGGCCAGTTGCCGGGTGGCTTTGTTTGTATTGCTGCTGCCGTCGTCCTGATGGAACCAGGCGAAGCCCCGGCCATCAAGGCGAAGGTCAAAACCCAGTGCGGTAAAAATGGCCACATAATCGTCGAGGTTGCGTTCAAGCTCTTCCCACAATGCTGGTTCTGAGATCCGGTTGAGATGCCGGCCCCGGTTGAACCATCGAAAAAGATGGGCGAGGTTTGGCAGGTTGCTGGCGATTTGCTGGAATTGGCTGGTGTTACTCACGAGTTTCATTCACCGGTTGTGTCAGACGGTAGGGCCAGTAATGCACTGAAACCCGGGAAAGGTTAGATGTTCTGGGCTGTGCGTCCAGTTCCAACTCCCATTGATCCTCTCGTGCCAGGTCATGGTAGAGCCGCAGAAGAACCTGGTCAGGCAGGGAGGGGTAGTGATGCTTCAGCCACTCCAAAAGGTTGCCGACCGGGAGGTCCTTTAACAACCGTTGCCGGAGCTGTTCTTCGTCAATCCACTCAGCAATGGTTATGGGCGCCGCATCCACTTCGCCTGGAAACTCCCGTTCAGTAGGCTCAAAGTTCCTCGCTTCCGCCATGATTGTTTTGACCTCGTCGCCTACAGACACACTGCGGCTCTGATTCACGCGCCACACCGGCAGCCAGGACTGATCTTGGCGTTTGCGAAAGGTGCGGTTGAGCCCTTTTTTGCGAACCTGCCCCAGCAATCGGCTGATGGCTGAGGAAAGATTGTTATGCTGGCGCGCTTCTTCTCGCAGCGGAAACAGAATATCAGCGCATTGCTGAGCGGTAATTCGCCCAAGCCGTCGAAGTTCCTTAGCCTGATAACCAACGTGCCGGAGACGGTTGAGGTGGCTGTAGAGCGCGCCTTTGGTGACGAGGCGATTGTAGCCCAGGTCGAGGGCGTCTTCCGCTGCGGCGAGGTGGTGGTAGAAAATGCCGGAAGGTCCGGAATCCATCATCTCGTTCATTGGTTCAACATACTGATCGTAGGCGTCGAGGACGGACTTGTAGCGTTTTGCTATGGGAGCCCGAGTGTCTGCTGATTTTGCCTGCTCGGCCAGCTCGGCAATCGCATGGCGGTCCTGCTCGAGCTGACGGGCAATATCTCTGAACAGGGTAGATAGTCGGTTAATGGCCTGGGTCTGCTGACCGGTATCTCCGGCTTCGATACCTGCGGTGAGGGTTTCTGTTGCGCCACGAATTGCTTCGATGCGCGCCTGAATGACTGATGACAGTCCCAGTTCGTGTTCATGCGTCAGGCCACGGACAAACTCAAGTACATGGGTATTGACCACGAAGCTTTCAGAGCGACTTTGAACCTCCAGTACGCCACTTGCCAAAAGCCTACGGAGAGCCTCCCTGACCTGAACGTCGTCCAGGGCCGGTTGAGCCTGGCGAATGGCAGCAAGAACCTGTTCCTCGGAGAACGCCGGCATCTCCCGGGTGGCCCGAACCAGTGCCTCGACAGTTTCCCACTGCTCAAAAAGTGTTCGAGTGAGGTGTTTTGGGCTAGCCATGGTGCTCAGTCGCCCTTTGAAGCAAGTCTGGCGTCTATGCCAAAGAAAACCGCCGCGTTCACCAACGCTTCATCCTCACTGATAAGTTGAGCCTGGTGATGTTCTGCGCATGCCAAATGAAGTGCATCCAACGTTCTCAAGCTTGTCTTCCTTGTGCCAATCCAGTGGCTGGCCCGTTTATAGTGGGCCATTTCAATGGGGCACAGGCTGAAGCGCCCATGGCTGACATCATCGTGGAATGCACTTTCGATCCGGTTCGCCTGGGGTTCGCTGAGCTCTCCCATCCGAACCCACCGAGCCAGTGCGCTTGCCACCTCGACTTCCGTCAGATGACTAATAAGAACAGGGTGGGTTTGCGACTCAAGCAATGCCTGAACTCGATCGCTAGCCTGCTCTTGTCTGTAGTAGGGGAGAACGGCGCTGGTATCGAAGTACAACATTAATAGCGCTCTTCGTCTCTGAGTTCCCGCACCGCATGGGCAGAGCTTTCCCGGACGGGTGGCAGAGATGCCCTGAGTTCCGAACGGTTTGGAAAATGAATCTTTTCGGGCAAGGCCGCGGTTAGGCGTGCGGCAGGTTTACCGTGGCGCAGAATTACAACCTCTTCTCCCGCGGCCACAGCGTCCAGAAGATTTGAGAGCTTTTCCCGAGTTTCTCGAACATTGATCGTTTGCATAATTCTCACCCTATCCGTGTACACAATGAGTGTACTCTCAGTAGAAGTTCTATAGCAATCAGGTCCGTTGGAGATTTTTCGGTTTTATCTAACTCACTCAGAAAGTTTCTGTTCCCGCTCAAATCTGATCGTTGTCCTCGCCCGCTTAGGCGGCTTGATCAACCGATAATGATTCCGCATGGCCTGCGTTTCATGTCCGCCTTTGTCGTTTTCTCCTTGGCTCAGGAATTCTTCGGTCAGTCCTTTCTTGCGGAGGTCTCTGAGGTGGTACATGCCTCCATAGCCTGCTGTCTTGCAGGCATCTCGCCAGGCGGCCTGCATAGTTCTGTGTTTTACTTGTTGAGCTCTGGAGCGCTTATCGAAGTAGCGTGGGTATACTAGGAGGTATTCGCTTATGATGGCCTCCTTCCGCTTGAACTCCACAAACCACTTCCACAGATCGGCAAGATCCTCGTTCATCTCGAGTTCGATGCCGATTTTAGTTTTGTGGCGAGCAAAGCGGATCACTCCGTAGGCGAAATAGTCCCCGCGATCGATGGGTTTGTCATAGAGCTCACCTTGGCTTTCCTTCAAATTGAAAACGTCAATTGGCTGCTGACTCATCATGTAAATGAGATCGCAAATCTTCGCACGCCACGTGCCGTCCATATCTCGCTTGTTATGACGATGGATGCATAGGTGTTCAGTTATCTTCCGGTAGGCCTCATCAGGGATGAGAACTTGGCGTTTTTCTTCGGCGGCTTTACGTATATCGATCATCGGATTTCGGTCAATGAGACCTTCCTGAACCGCATGGAGGAACACCCGGTTCAACGTGTTCTTGAGACCGTTGTAATGGGTCGGCATCGGCAGCCATGGGGAAAGCAGTTTGCGAATCTTGCGAAGGATTTGCGGATCAGAAAGCGGGAATTTTGCATCGTCGCTCTGCTCCAATTGCCGGGCATCGCTCGCGTAATCAACACGGGTTGGTTTAGCGATAGGGGCGCCTTTATTCGGTCCTCGTAGGGATAGGACTCGGCACTCCGACCAAACTATGCTCTTGCCCTTGATTTGATGACCGAGGACCTCCGTTCGCCATTTCTTCAAGTAGTCCTGGAGAAGGATGTGATCCCCCTTGCTTGCTGGTATCGAGAGGCTATCCAATTTTTCAGCCAGGGCGTTGGTTTTCCGTTCTTGGACTTCGGCCTCCCACCTATGGCTAAGCATTGACCACAGTCGGATCGCTTGATTCCTGTCCCTGGTGTCCAGGGTGCCGCGTTTTTTCGTAATGGGATGGATAACGAAGTAGACACCGTCCTCGCTCTGATAGAGGCCAGGGTATCTGTGCAGCGATGAGTGTTTTTCAGAGCGGTATCTTGGTGCCATGTTAGGAAGCTAGTTTATTTGCCAAGTCATGGATAAAGGCGTCTTCTGCAGCGTCCGATCCGGACACCCGACGCTCCATCTCCCGAAAATACCCGTCCAGGTCAATTTTCCAGGCTTTCCCCAATTTAAAGGCACCCGGGATAACTGCCAGTCCGCACTCGTCTCTCGCAGCACAAAGTCGACGAATAGTTGATGGGGCAGGTGGCGTGCTGTCGTATTCAAAAACGACCTTAATAAAATCCTCAATCGATACCGGACGCATGGCAATCTCCCGAACTTACTGGTTTGGACGCATCTGATCCCCAAAAGCGTGCTGTTTGAGAGGCACTTTTGATCAGACATTGAGATTACTCTACGTTTTTTTTGGGAGGAGCAAGTGCAGAACGACTGCATAAAAATGCCGTCGTTTTGCACAAGTAATAGGGGGCGCCTATTAACCAGGTGCTGGAAGCAATTGGTTAGTGTGCTGTAGAGTTCAGCGATCATGCGAATTTAAAAAGTCCCATAAAGCGAGGCAAGGAAACGCCAATGTCTACTACCGCCATTCGCTACATCACGATGCTCAGAATGGTGCCTCGTTCACCTCGCTCAATAACCACAACAGAACTCGCGAGCCGGCTGGAAGAGCAGGGTTTTTCGGTCACGATGCGTTCCATCCAGCGAGACCTGGAGAAACTGAGTGCTGATTTTCCCTTACTGGTTGATGAAACAAGCCGACCCTTCCATTGGTCCTTCGATCGCGAGGCCACCATGGATATCATTCCGGCGTTGGACCTGCCATCGGCTTTGACGTTCGAGCTTGCGCGCGCCTACCTTAGCCCTGTTTTACCTCCTCGCGCACTTGCTCATTTGCGGCCTCATTTCGATGAGGCACATAGAACCTTACTTCGTGAAAGGTCGGCACTGGGGCAATGGCCAAACCATGTGCGAGTGATAAACCGCGGATTGGGCGGCCGACGTCCTGCTATTGACGCAGATGTTCTGGAAACCGTAACGGAGGCGCTGTTACGTGAGCATCAGTGCAGGTTAAGGTACCAGGCTCGGAATTGGCCGGAGCCGCGGGACATTGTCGTCCATCCTCTCGGATTAATATTCCGAGATCCGAACGTGTATTTGATTGCCACTATCGACGGCCGGGAAGGAATTCGGCAACTGGTTCTGCATCGTGCAGAGACTGGTGAGTTACTTGAGACGCCCGTGGACCGCCCCGAAGGTTTTGATCTGGATCTTTACATTCATTCTGGTGCCATGGGCATCCTCAGATCGCAAGAGCCGGTTTGCCTCCACCTGCGATGCGATAGACCGGTCCTCAACCACCTTCTGGAATCCCCGCTCGGGATCGATCAACAGGCAACACATGTTGATGACTACAATTTCGAAATCGCCGTGACGGTCGGAGACACGCAGGATCTGCGGTGGTGGTTAACGGCTCAGGCGATGCACTGCGATATCCTGCAACCTCTGTGGCTGAAAGAAGAAATCAAGGCAGCTCTCTCGCGAGGGCTCGATAGAGTCGCAACCAGTTGAATATTTCTCTTCCTGAATACGCCGTTGCCGACACCATGCGTCGCTATGTGCCGTTAAAATTCTGTATATCGACAGCGAGTGAACTTGGTGATTACAGCTATCAATGCGAAGAGGGGGATGAAGGCAGGCTACGCAAAGATGCGCTAGGCCGGTTCCAGGATAGCCGTTTCGGTAAAACCTATCGACGAAACAGCCTTGGTAATTATGAATCGGACGATGGGAAGCAAGTCTGGCGAAAGGATTCCCTCGGTCGTTGGCAGAGCAGTGAGCAAACCTGCCGTGAAGACTCTCTTGGTAACTGGCAATGCCAGCCCAAATAAAATTCCATTTTTTTACGCTTCGCGACAAATCTTGTCGCTGGCAATGGGTACCTTCCCTCCATACCCAAGAGAATCTGTAAGGCTTCCGGTTTTACAGGTTGGGTAGAAATCATCAATTGAGAGGGAACACCAATGCAAAGATACCTGATGTTTTTCACCGCACTTCTCCTGGCAATGCCGGCATACAGCGAGGAGTTTCCAGCTCCCTTCGGCCTCACTTGGAAGATGAGTGAAAAAGAACTTCGATCCCACGGATTTAGTGATGCGTCAAATACCGGGGGGCTAAAGATCATGCAGTCGTTCTCAGCGCCGAAAGCCTGGTCCAAGGCTGAGAAGTACTACGCAGTGACTTATGAAGGCGAGTTGGTCAAAGCCATAGCCGTCTCAAAGTCTTTTACAGACGACGTTTACGGCTCAGAGGGCAAGGAACTCTATAACCAGATGAAGGCAATTCTCACCGAGAAGTACGGTACGCCCACCAATAGCTTTGAAGTTGTTGGCAATTCGCTATATGACGAACCTGATGAATTTTACCAATGCCTGGATTACTCCGGCTGTGGTAATTACCTGAGTATTTATGAATTCAACGGGGGAACCATCGGGATCAGACTAGAAGGTGAGCGTCGTGGGCAAGGTTATCTCCAAGTGGGCTATGAAAGTCCTTACTTCAGTGCAGCCAAAGCTGACATCAGTAGCGCGAACACTGAATCCGATACGGAAGCGTTTTGATCAAGGCGCGAATCATGAGTAATTCTCATAATTATCTACCGCATGTGCGTCTGGTTTGGCTTGCGTTTGTGTTGGTCTTTTCGGGGATTCAGGGAGCATCGGCAGAAAACCTGGATGCCGTTGCAAGCAAAGTCATTGAAAGCGATCCGAGAAACAAGGGTATCGAAATCGCAATTTTCGAGAGCGGCAGCGAGCTGCACTTTTGCGTTAATAATATCCGAAGCACTCATTCTCCAATGGATGTCTTCCGAACATTCTTGCAGTCTGCTGTTGAGCTGAAAGATCAAAACTACACAGCCGTTAATCTCTGCTTTCGAGGAGAAGATCAATTTATCCTCGGTGGTGATGAGTTCCGTGTTCTTGGCGAAGACTACGGCACTCAAAACCCGGCTTACACGATCAGAACGTTCCCTGAGAAGCTTACGGACATGAGCGGCCAATCTGCATACCCGAAACGCGATGGAGGGCTGCTCTACCTTTTGCGAGTCCAAATGGAAGACTTTAGAGATATGCACAGTAAGTGGTACTTGAACGAGCTACTGGCAGAGATCAAAGCCGACCAGGATGCGCAGCGTCCAAAGAACTTCGCTCCAGATGAAGAGGTGTTCTGATTTACCAGGCAAATCCCAGTGATACTGCCACGATCAGCCGAAACTCGTGTAGCATACAACGCATCTTAAACCGTTAAGGAACTCCGACGACCAGATGCGTGAATTCAGCTACGACAGTGACCTGATCGGCGGCTCTCTCTTCGTGAGAGAAGCCCGCGTTATTGCCGATTTGCTCTTGTCGAAGGCAGACGATGCAGAGTGGAAACGAGTGATTCAAACGGAAAACCGCCTGCAAAAGCGCAGTCCGGCCACCGCCAAACGCCAGGCCAGTGCCTTGCGCAAGCGCCTGGAACGTTTGGATGAGCCATTCTGGCGGGCACTGCGGGATGGTGACGACGAGCTGGCCACACAGGTTGCTTTTGTGGCCGCGCTGGAGAGGAATCTGCTGTTAGCGGAGTTTGTGGGAACCGTTCTTAAGGATGCCTTCATCCTTAGGGCGGAGAAACTGGCTCAGTACCAGTGGATGGATTTTCTGGAGGATCGAGCCCACCGAGATCCAGCCATAGGGACCTGGACAGAGTCCTCCAAAAAGAAAATGGGCCAGGTGGCATTCCGTATCTTGGCCGAAGTGGGGCTGTTGCAAAGTACCCGCAGCCTCAGATTGCAGAACATATTGGTGCGGCCCGAGGTAAATGTGCTGTTGGAAGACAGCCGCCGATACCGCCTCAAGGCGTGTCTGAATGTGTCCAGTACAAACCCGACTTAACGGGCATAAATAGAAAAACCAGATCGATGGAGCGCGTGCATGAGTCAGCCGTTACAGGACCGGCTAAATCAGATTCCGGACAAGATCCTTTCCGAAGAATTCCTTCAGGGGCAGGGCCTGGGCAACGAAATCGGCTTCTGGGTATTCGATTATGCGCCGGAAGAAGAGCTCAAGGTGCGCGAATACCTGGGTTTTCTGACCAACTTCCTGTCTAAAAAGCACAGCCACCTGAACGTCGCCAGCATCAACCTGTTGGAAGTCATGCGCGACTACCTAGCCGACCGCAAGTTTCTGGATAAGGCCTGCGATATGCAGGTCAAGAAAGGCGATAAAGCCCTTCTAAAAGCCTTGGCCGGCCCCATGCATATGGACAAGTTCGCCCCTTACATGATGGAACAGACAAACGCCGCCGAGCAGGACATCATCCTCATACATGGCGTTGGCTCCGTCTGGCCGGTACTCCGGGCCCACAACCTGCTGAATAAACTCCACGGCCTGCTGGGTCATAAGCCGGTTGTGCTGTTTTACCCGGGTGAATACACCGGCCAGAGCCTGACTCTGTTTAATCGCATCCCCAGCAACAACTATTACCGGGCCTTTTCATTGGTGCCCCGTACCTGATTCGCAGTACCTGACCGAATTACAAGGATGATCAGCAATGACCATTAAAGACCTCTTCTTCAAACCGCTGGACCGTTCCATCAATGGTGTGGTCAAAGCAGACCAGTCGGATGACGCCACCGTCTGGCAGGAATTGGAAGAGTATGTTGTCACCAACGAGCTGGAAAAACATTTCCGGGATTTCTTCGAGAGTTACAGCACCGATCTCAAAGACCCGTCCATCCCCAACCGGGTGGGTATCTGGATTTCCGGGTTTTTTGGTTCAGGTAAATCCCACTTCCTGAAAGCTCTGTCCTACCTGATGGAGAACAAAGAGGCTCACGATGGGCAGGGCAACACCAGGCAGGCTGTCGAGTTCTTTGATGAGCACAAACTGCGCGACGCCATGATCCGCGCCGATGTGCAGAAAGCCGCGTCTACCCCGGCCGATGTCATCCTCTTTAACATTGACTCCAAAGCCAGCTCCAACGACTCCGGTAACCCGATCCTCAATGTGTTTCTGCGGGTGTTCAACGAGCATCAGGGCTTTAGTGGCGACCACCCCCACATTGCCCACATGGAGCGCCATTTGGAACAAAAAGGCGTTTATCAAGCCTTCAAGGATGCCTTCCGAGACGCCACAGGTTCAGAGTGGGAAGAGGAGCGAGACGGCTACCAGTTCTATCAGGACGAAATCGAGGCCGCCATCGCCAAGGCGCTGAACCTTTCGCCCGATGCCGCCCACAAATGGTTTGAAGAGTCCGAGGAAACCTTCTCCGTTTCCGTGGAGAACTTCTGCCGCTGGGTTAAAGAATACCTGGACTCCCAAGGCCCGGAAAACCGAATGATCTTTATGGTGGACGAAGTAGGGCAGTTCATTGGCTCAGACACCAAGCTGATGCTCACGCTGCAAACCATCACCGAGAACCTGGGTACTATCTGCAACGGCCGGGCATGGATTGTGGTTACCTCCCAGGCGGATATGGAAGCCATACTGGGAGACCTCACTTCATCCAAAGCCAACGACTTCTCCAAGATCGCCGGTCGGTTCAAGACGCGGCTTTCCCTGTCCAGCTCGAACACTGACGAAGTCATCCAGAAACGTCTGCTACGCAAAACCCCGGAAGCAGAAGCGGATCTGAGGGCCGCCTGGGACCAAAACGGCGACATCCTCCGCAACCAGATCACCTTTGACCGCTCCGGCCCCACACTGAAGAACTTCGATGGGCCGGACAGCTTTGTTGCTAACTATCCCTTTGCGCCTTATCACTTCCAGTTGGTGCAAAAGGTTTTCGAGGAAATCCGCAAGGTAGGCGCAACCGGTGCCCACCTGGCCTATGGTGAGCGGTCCATGCTCGACGCCTTTCAGATGGCAGCCATGAGCGTGGCTGGCAAAGACATTGGCGCATTGGTGCCCATGCATGCCTTCTATCGCTCCGTGGAAGGGTTTCTGGATACGGCGGTGAAGCGCACCATCGACCAGGCCAGTGAAAACGCCAGCCTGGATGACTTTGACGTTAAGATCCTGCGCACGTTGTTCATGATCCGCTACGTGGACCTGATCAAAGGTACCCTGGACAACCTCGTTACCCTGTCCATCGAGAAAATAGATGAAGATAAGCTGGCCCTGCGCAAGCGCATCGAGGAAACCCTGCACCGACTGGAAAAAGAAAGCCTGATCACCCGCAACGGGGATGAGTTTCTGTTCCTGACCAACGAAGAGCGGGACATCACCCGCAAGATCAAAGCCACCGACATCGCCAGCACCGATGAAAACAAGGAACTGACCAGCCTGATCTTCAAAGATCTGCTGAAAGACAAAAACAAGTACCGCTACCACATCAACAAAACCGACTACAGCATCGGCCGTTACCTGGATGGCCACACCCTGGATGGCCGTTACGAATCCGACCTGCGGGTGGAAGTGGTATCGCCGCTGGACCTGGACTACAGCCAGCTCACCGAAGCCGGTTGCATCAACAAATCCAGCGAAGGCGTTGCCGGGCAGGCTGTGATCAAACTGCCTGACGACAAGACCTTCTTCCAGGAACTGCGCACCTGGCTCAAAACCAATAAATTCATCCGCCTGAATGATGATGGCACCAACTCAGACCTCACCCGCATCTTGGCCGACCGTGGCCGGGAGAACCAGGAACGGCGCAAACGCCTACGCCACACCCTGGAAGACATGCTTTTACGGGCAGAATGCTATGCTCTGGGCCAGCACCTGAAGCTGTCTACCTCCAGCCTTGCCGTGCGCTTTGATGAGGCCTGTGAATACCTGCTGGAGAATACCTACACCAAGCTCGGCTTCCTGAAGGTGCTCCAGCAAGACCCGATGCGGGAACTCAGTGCTGTGCTCACTGTGGACGACATCGGCCAGATGGGCATGGCGCTGGATGGCGAAGAGGGCAACCCCCAGGCCGTTAAAGAAGTAGAGCAGTACATCACCCTCCGCGCCGGCAGCAACGATCGCCTGCTGGTGAGCGACATCATCGACCGCTTCGCCGCGCGCCCCTATGGCTGGCCGGATGGTGAAATCCTGCTGATTCTGGGCCGCCTAGCCGCTTCCGGGCGCATCTCATTTCATACCGGTGGCCCGTCCATGCCGCTCAATGAGGTGTTCGACTACCTCAGCAACAGCCGCCGTCGCCGGGAAATCTCCGTCCAGAAAAAGCGCCAGACAGACGACGCTATCCTGAAGAAAGCCCGTGACCTGTCCCGGGATCTGTTCAACGCCCTGGGGCCGGACACCGAGAAAGAGCTGTTCGAGTTTTACCAGAACCATTTGAACGACTGGCTGGCCAATCTGAAAAGCTACAAGAGCAAGACCGATGTAGGCCGATTCCCCGGCAAGCCAGTCATCGAAAATTCCATCCTCACCATTGAACGCCTGTTGGCCAACCGGGAAAGCTACGATTTCTTCAAGGCGGTGATCGAGAGAAAAGACGATTTGCTCGACTTGGAAGAGGACTATCGGGACGTCCACGAGTTCTTCACCAAGCAGATTCATAGCTGGCAGCAGCTGCAAACAGGCCTCGCCCATTTCGAGAAGAACCGGCAGGCACTGGAGAAGGACGATGCAGCCCGCAAGGCATTGGCTGAGATGAGGCGCATTGCAGAGGCCGACGCTCCTTATGGCCAGCTGCACAAAGTGGCTAACCTGGTTGAAACCGTAGAAACGGCCAACAACCGGATTCTCGACGAAAAACGCAACCACGCCAGTGACCGGATAGATGAAAAAATCGCTCAGCTACAGGCAGAAATCCTAAAAAGCGGCATCGCCACACCGGATTTGAGTAACCGCCTATTGCGGCCCCTGCAGTTGATCAAAGAAGAGCTCGCCGTCGAGACCGGCATCGCCCAGATTTTCATGCTGCAAACCCAGACGGCTCAGGAAAAACTTGAAGACAGCCTGTTCGAGTTGGAGCGGGCTATACAATTGGAAGCAGAGAAGCAGGCCAAGGCCCAGAGAGACGCTCAGGAGGACGCCGGTGACTATGCCAGCAAGCCGACTGCCGCGCCCTCTGCTGATTCCGCGGACAAACCCGCGCCGGTGCCCATGCCCAAACCCGTGGTTGAGGTAAGTGCCACCAAAGTGTTCAACACACTGGCCAGCGGTATCTACCTGGAAAGGCAGGAAGACGTAGACAACTTCGTCAACGCCTTGAAAGACGAACTACAAACCGCCATTGCGGCGGGCAAGCGGGTACGGTTGAAATGAGCGCCCGTCCTTGTCTGTAAAAAATATTGGTGAGATCATCAAAAGTGTAAATAAAGTGAGATTGGTGTAAATAAAGTTCTGGCGGGCGGAAGAAAGGGAAATCATGCAGTACGCAGGTTACGCACATCTTATTAATCAGGACAGTATCTCGGCCATAGCGCCGGCGATATCTGCGGAAGTGCGCTCGGTCACCCGCAAGGAAACCATTGGCCAGACCATTGCCGTGCCCGCAAAGCTGGCCCCGGCCCCGGACGATCGCCTGGGGCACGTTCTGTTTGCCATCAAACACGAAGGCATCAACTTGCAGGTATTGGCCCAGGCGCTACCGGCTATCCCAGAACCTGAGATCCGGCAGGCCTTTGATGCCGCCCCAAACAGCCAATACCTCCGCAAGGCCTGCTTCCTGTGGGAGCACTTTACCGGTGAGACGATTCAACGCGCCACGGAGAGCATCCAGCAGGCTTACGTGCCGTTGTTTAACCCCAAAGCCTACATCACCGGCCAGGGACAGAAGAATCCCCGATGGCGAGTGATATTCAATGGCCTGGGCACACTGGATTACTGCATCACAGTGCGGCGAACCGGAGAGCTTCAGGCGTTGCTTGATGAACACTTGCTGCAAAAAGCCACCGAGTTCACCGAGTCACTGCCGAAAGACATTCTCAACCGCACGCTGGCGTGGGCCTACCTGCACGAAACCCGGGATTCCTACGCCATTGAAAACGAGGCGCCATCGGAAGACAAGGCTACCCGTTTCGTGAATCTGCTAAAACAGGCCCACAGCCCCCGTAAACTGGATGAAGACTACCTGGTAGACCTGCAAAACGCCGTTATCAGCAACGTTTACTCCCAGGCTGTGTCTTTCCGAACGGAACAGAACTACCTCAGTAACGGCTTGCGTGGTGCGCTGGGGGTTACCTATGTGCCGCCAGCTCCGGAATTGTCACGCTCCTTGATGGAACAGCTGATGGCATTGGCAAACCAGCCACCGGAAGCGGTGGACCCACTGGTACTGGCAAGCATCGTATCCTTTGGCTTTGTATTTGTTCATCCCTTTATGGATGGTAACGGCCGCCTGTCCCGGTTTTTGTTTCACCAGGTACTGTGCCAGTGTGGGGCCCTTCAGAATGGCTTGGTGCTGCCGGTATCCATAGTGTTACGCCAGAATGAATCCGAATATCTTGGTGTGCTGCAAGCGTTTTCGGAACAAGCGAGGCAGTACTGGGACGTTACTTACATCGACGAAAACCAGTTCCAGTTCGAATTTAAAGGCCATGAAACCCTCTATCGATACTGGGATGGCACCCACTGCGCCGAATTTATGGCCCGGGCAACCAAACAGGCCATAGAACAACACCTGAAGGAGGAAACTGTCTTCCTCACCCGATATGACGAAATCTACCGCCGCATAGACCAGGCCTTTGATATACCCAACACCGACCTCTCCAGGCTGGTAATGTTCTGCCTGGACCAAAACGGCCGCATCTCCAAACATCGCCGCAAGCAATATCAGTACAGGGTGCCGGAACAGGTCTTTGACGCGCTAGAACAGGCTTATCAAAGCGTGGTAACCGAATCATGAAGAACTCACGGCACCCATCAACCTGCGCAGTACACCAGGGATTGCAATAATGAACACCGCCAACATCAAAAAATACGCCCCCAAAGCCCGCAACAACTTCATCGCGGCGGTCACAAAACAGGCCGCCCGTTACGGCATCACCACCAAAGGCACCGAGCCCATGGAGCAGCGGGGGGATATTGCCCTGATTGGCGAAAACGCCTTCCCCAAAGCCATCGCCCCGGCCCGCAAGGCACTGGAAAGCATGGTTGAGCAAATGGGCTTTGCCCAGGCCATGGAGCAAGCCGCCTACAGCTGGTTTAATCGCCTGTGCGCCATCCGCTACATGGAAATCCATGACTTTCTGGACCACGGCCGCAGAGTGCTCAGCACCGTAAACGGTGACCCCGGCACCCCGCAGATCCTCGACGACTGCCTGGACATCAGCCTGCCAGGGCTGGACCCACAACAAGTCGCGGAACTAAAGCTGGACGGCAACAAAGACGAAGAGCTGTACCGGGAACTCCTGCTGGCCCAATGCCACGCCCTGCACCAGGCTATGCCCTTCCTGTTTGAAGCCGTAGACGATGCCACCGAACTGCTGCTGCCCGACAACCTCACCAAAACTGACTCTTTGATTCGTGAACTGGTCAGCGCCATTCCGGAAGACGACTGGCAGGATGTGGAAATCATCGGTTGGCTCTACCAGTTCTACATCTCCGAAAAGAAAGATCAGGTCATCGGCAAGGTGGTCAAAAGCGAAGACATTCCCGCTGCCACCCAGCTGTTCACCCCCAACTGGATTGTCCAGTACCTGGTACAAAACTCGGTAGGCCGCCAGTGGCTGCAAACCTACCCGGACAGCCCCCTGCGAGACCAGATGCCGTACTTCATCGAGCCCGGCGAACAGCCTCCGGAAGTACAGGCCCAGCTGGCCGAAACCGTACCCGATGCCATAGACCCGGAAAGCATCAAAGTGCTCGACCCCGCCTGTGGCTCCGGCCACATATTGGTGGAAGCCTACAAAATCCTGAAAGCCATCTATGAAGAGCGTGGCTACCGCAGCCGGGACATTCCGCAGCAGATCCTGAAACACAACCTGTTCGGCCTGGACATCGACGATCGGGCAGGGCAGTTGGCCGGCTTCGCCCTGATGATGCTGGCGAGGGAAGACGACCGCCGCCTGTTCAGCCGGGTAGCCGAAGGCGAAGTCACCCTCAACGTGCTCTCCCTCAAGGAAACCGGCCATCTGAACCTGCCTCAACTTTGGCAGGATCTGAACCTGAGTGGCGACTGGCAGCAGGGTAGCTCCCAGAGCCTGTTTGAGAGTGAGCAGGCTGACTTGAGCAGTGCGAGTGCCGATGAACGCTACCAACTGCTGCAACGCACGTTGGAGCGGTTTGAAGAAGCCAAAACCTTCGGCTCCTTGATCGAAGTGCCCGAGGAAGACGCAGCACCGCTGAAAGCCCTAGTTGATGAGCTGGAACAGTTAGCCCGCATGGGTGACGTGATGCAGAAACCAGCGGCGGAAATGTTGCTACCGTATGTTCAGCAGGCTTGGATGCTGGGCCAGAGATATGATGCGGTTATTGCGAACCCACCCTACATGGGCAGCAAAGGCATGAATGCATCGTTGAAAAAGTTCGCAAAAGATGCCTACCCGAACAGCAAGTCAGATCTCTTCGCCATGTTTATGGAGCGAGCATTTTTGTTGCTCAAAACTCTTGGTTACAACGCTCAAATAAATATGCATTCATGGATGTTCCTTTCAACCTTCGAAGCCCTTAGGGCTAAATTATTGGATCGGGCTACTATAATAACGCTTGCTCATCTTGGTGCTAGAGCATTTGGTACTATTTCTGGAGAGGTTGTTCAGTCTGTAGCTTGGATTATGAGATCCACTATGATTTCTGAATATAACCCGATGTTTTTTAGGCTAGTAGATGGTTCTGAAGAGGAAAAGAAGCAACTACTACTAAATAAATCGAATTTTTATAAATCGATTCCTCAGGGGAAATTGTTTTCATTACCCGGGATGCCGATTTCGTATTGGGCATCTCTAAGAGAGTTGAAGATCTTTGAGCAGCTTCCTCCTCTGAGCGAAAACTTCATGGCTAAGAAGGGGCTCATAACCAGCGATAATGAGCGATTTTTAAGATTTTGGCATGAGGTTTCTTTTGAGAAAATTGGATTTTCAATTGGATCTCACGAAGAGATGAAGGTTTCTGGTAAAAAATGGATTCCGTTTAATAAAGGTGGCGGCTCACAGAAATGGTATGGTAATAATGATTATATTATAAATTGGCAGGATTCTGGGCGAGAAATATATGATCTAAACAAAGAGCTTTATGGGTCTGCTTCTCGGCAAATACAGAATACAAAGTATTACTTCAGGCCAGGAATTACTTGGACGGTTATCGCTCAGGGGAAGCCAACGTTTAGGGAGTATGGCCAAGGTTATATATTTGGTAGCAAGGGGCCGGGAATATTTGATGATCAGGATTCCACAAAGCTTCTGACATATTTAAATAGCTCTGTTTGCGCTAAGCTACTTTCTTTAATAAATCCGACTCTTGGGTTTGAGGTTGGTTATGTTTCAAAGATACCAACTCCATTGAATTTTAATACAGAGGGGCACAGAAAGTTAGTTTCATTGTCAAAAAAAAATTATGACTCTCATGAGTCTTCTTATGGTTTTTCCACTTTGGATGTTATTGGTCTGGATAATGTCAGCATAAGAAGAGCATTTGACTTAAAAGATAGAAATACTCTGGAAGATAGAAATGCGCTTTTCAATCTCGAAATCGAAAATGATCAGTTTTATGAAAAGTTAGTAGGTTTGACATTAAAGGAAAATGTTGTCGAGTCAACTGAAAGGAAGGAGGATAAATTTCTTGCCCGAGATCTGATAAGTTATGCGATGGGCTGCACAATGGGGCGTTTTTCCCTGGATAAGCCCGGATTGATTCTAGCGAATCAAAATCAAAACCTAAAAGACTATCTCGATCAGGTGAAAGCTCCAAGGTTCCTACCTGATGATGATGGTATTGTTCCGATTAATGATCAGGAATGGTTCGCCGACGATGCCACCAACCGCTTTCGCGAATTTGTCCGCGTGGTCTGGGGCGATGAGCATCTACAGGAAAATCTGGATTTTGTAGCGGAAAGTCTCTGCCTGCACGCCATCAAGCCCAAGCGAGGCGAATCCGCCATGGACACCATCCGCCGCTACCTGAGCACCCAGTTCTATAAGGATCACCTGCGCACCTATAAAAAGCGCCCGATCTACTGGCTCTTCAGCTCCGGCAAACACAAAGCCTTCGAGTGCCTGGTTTACCTGCACCGCTACAACGAAGGTACGTTGGCACGGATGCGTACTGAATACGTCATTCCCCTCAGCGCCAAGCTCAACGCCTACGCTGAAAAGCTGGAACAAGACAAAGAAGCCAGTACCTCAGCCGCTGAAACCAAGCGCCTGGAAAAAGAAATCGCCACCCTGCACAAACAACAGGTCGAACTCGCCGAATTCGATGAAAAACTCCGCCACTACGCCGACCAGCGCATCAGCCTGGATCTGGATGATGGTGTGAAGGTGAATTATGGGAAGTTTGGCGATTTGTTAGCTGAGGTAAAGGCGGTGACGGGCGAGAAGCCACAGTGAGTAACCAAGTGAAGGGATACCTTTTCGGATCAGCCTAATTGACAGGAGCATGGCACTATGAGGTTAGTTAAAGCGCGTGTCCAAATGTACCGGAGCGTGATCGATACCGGAGAGTTTGAGGTTGAGAACGGTAAGACGATCCTGGTCGGTCCAAATGAGGCTGGTAAAACGGTTATTCTTCAGGCACTTCAAAAGCTGAATGCTCCTGAAGGTGTGGAGGGGTTTGACCCACTCCGTGACTATCCCAGATCCCAGTACAACAAGGACATCCGCCGTGGTTTGGTTGATGCCTCCGACGTGACAGTCGTAGAAGGTCACTTTCAGCTTGAGTCGCCTGACTTGGAAGGTCTCCCGGAAGGTTTTGAACAATGTACCTATGTTTACGGTCGGAAATTGAATAATGAGGCTTGGCACCGAATTGAAGGAGGACCCGCTCTCCCAACCTACGACTCAATATCAAAGGACTTACTCAGACTCGCAGCTCAGGCTGACAAACATGGTTCAGGAGAAACGCCTTCCGTCAAAGAGCAGCTCGCATCTATTACTAGCGGTTGGAACTCTGGTACGCAGCTATCCGGTACTCACGTCCGCAACCTCAAAGCTTTTCTTGAGAAAACACTCCCTTTAATTGAGGAAGGGAATGATGCGGAAGAACATAGATACGACCGACTCATGCAGTCGTGCCGGGCAGTTGAAGAACGTGGTTCTGTCTTGCAACACCTGAACTCTCGGCTACCTGTGTTTGTACTGTTCAATAATTATTTCCGGGTTCGTCCTCGAATTCATTTGGAGCACCTCGCTCAGCGTGTCCAGAGCGGAGTTCTCGATGACAAGCAGTACGATTATGGAAACCTATGCCTGCTCAAACTTCTTGGATTTACTCCGGAGGAGCTTGCAGAGCTCGGGAACGCAGCGAAGCCAGGTCAGAATGATGCTGCAGCCTTAAAGGTTTACCAAGACAAGTTAGACTCTCGTGACTATCAATTAAATTCGGCGAGTGTTGATCTGACAGAGCAAATCGTTTCTGTTTGGAATCCGGACCCGGAGCGAGCTGAGGCGAGCAAACTTAAAATAAAGGCGGACGGTCAGTACCTCAAGGTTGTCGTCGAAGACGAGTTGGGTGTTGAAATTGAGCTAGACCAACGATCCGAAGGTTTCCAATGGTTGGTTTCGTTCTTCGTTGTGTTTTTTGCGGAAGCCGCTGACAAGCATGAGAACGCTGTTCTGTTGTTGGACGAGCCTGGTCTTCACCTGCATGGGCTAAAGCAACGTGATTTCCGCGAAACTATTTCTCGTTTAGCCGCCAAAAACCAGACTCTATATACAACCCACTCACCATTCCTTGTCGGTCCGGACGAGTTGGATATGGTTCGCGTGGTGGACATGACGAACCGTAAAGACGGAACAAAGATACATGGTGATCTTTCCTCTGGCGATCCCGCAGCTCTGCTGCCACTACAGGAGGCGCTTGGCTACGATCTAGCGCAAAGTCTATTTTCACAGACCCGGAACCTTGTGGTTGAGGGACTGACCGATTATTGGTACGTGGAAGCGGTCGCACTTCTCCTTCGAGATTCGGGAGAGGCTGACTTAAACAAGAGCATCGCTATCGTGCCAGCGAATACTGCGGGCAAGGTGGTGTATTTTGCGACCATCTTGCATGCTAATAAGCTGAAGGTCGCGGCGCTTCTCGACTCGGATACAGCAGGCAATCAAGCTGCTGAGCAAGACACTCTTGTCCACTCACTGGGAAACAAAAGGATCCTCCGTACAAAGGATTCTTACTCTGGTAGCGTCAATGCCCCAGAAATCGAGGATCTCCTTCGAGAAACTTTAATCAATGTGGCACAGGAAGAACTCGGCTGGGATATCAGGGCTACAGCAGAACGTCAAGACAGCCGACCGATTGTTGATATCTTCGGTGCGGAGATATCTGACTTCTCAAAGGCATTTCTGCGCTGGGCTCGCACCCATGATGCAAACGATTTAACTTTGGATGAACGACAGCAGTGGACGGCATTGATCACCAAAATTAATAAAGCGCTTAAGTAGGTGTAATGCTTCGACTAATTCTACGGGTTTGGCCAAAAAAATTTCCCGTGCCAAATCGGCACTTGCAAGCGTAGATGAGCACCGGCACTTCCAGAATTTGAAAGAACTCCGGGAGTACGTCAGCCAGAAAATGAAATTGGAACAAACATGATTACACATATTCGTATAGACAACTTCAAATCCCTGGTTGATTTTCGGATGCCCGTGGCGAAATTCAGCTGCCTTGTGGGTCTGAACGGAGCCGGCAAGTCGACGGTGCTTCAGGCTATGGATTTCCTCTCACAACTTATGCGGGGCGATCTCAAAAGCTGGTTGAAGGAAAGAGGATGGTCAAAGGCTGACCTGAACTCAAAGTTATCTGCGCGCCAGAATATCGAGTTCACGCTCACTCTGAGTATTCCCACCAATGGTGAATTTGTATGGAGCGGGAGCGTTAACCGGAACTCTCTTCAGTGTACGACTGAAACGGTGGTTCTTAACGGGGTGCCTCTCCTTAGGGTCCACGAAGGGGAGTGCACACTCAGAGCTCATGAAGGTCGTAAGGCCGAAAAATTCAAAGTCGTTTTTGACTATCAAGGTTCGATACTTTCGCAGCTTAAGGAAAGTCAAATCAAAGGTCCGCTGCTCACATTGCGGACTGAAATGTTGAAGGTGCACTCGCTTGATCTATTATCCCCAGCCCAACTCCGCCTTAAGACACGCAGTGCGGATGGTCAGTTAGGTCTGGGTGGACAACGGTTGTCCGCGTACCTGCATGAATTGGGTAAAGACAAGCGTGAGGCGCTCAGAAAACGACTTGAAGGTGTGTATGGGCAGCTTGAGAGTATTGATACGAAATCTCTTCGGTCTGGCTGGAAACAGCTTGGTGTCAAAGAACGCTTTGGCGAACAGTTGTTGTCCACTTCGGCGGAACACATCAACGACGGTATGCTGCGTTTAATGGCGGTACTCTCTCAGTTGGATTCGGATCAGCACTTTCTGATTTTTGATGAGATCGAGAACGGCATTAATCCGGAGTTGGTCGAGTTTTTGGTGGACGCACTGGTTGGCAGTAACCATCAAGTTTTGGTTACAACACACAGCCCTTTGATCTTGAACTACCTCGAAGACGATATCGCAAAAGATGGCGTGATTTACCTCTACAAAACTACCAAGGGTGCGACCAGGGCTATACCACTCTTCTCGATTCCCTCCATGGCAGAGAAGCTGTCGGTAATGGGCCCGGGTGAAGTATTCGTTGATACCCGGCTGTCAGAACTTGCCGAGGAAATCCGGCAGATTAATGGTGACAAGTAACGATGTTTTTGTTGCTTAGTGGCGAGGGCCCCTCTGATATTGGCTGCAGCATCGTTGAAGCTGTTGAAATTTGTAAAGGTGAACACTTTCTGCCGGGGCCAATGGCTTGGTTCGTCGATCAATTGGTTGAGCAGTTTGTTGATCAGCTCCAGGGCTTTGAGATGTCCCATATCGAGTATGGACAGGTTGGGTTTGTCAGCGAGAAGTCACTCAGCCAACACTGCAAACAAGCAAGTGGCGGCCGGAAGATCCGACTGCCAGGTAAAAAAACGGGGCAGGAAACAAGTTATTTCTTCCGGAATGCTCGGGGCTTGGGGGAGTTGGCTCATAGGCTGGCGGACGAAGTGCAGGACTCTGTTATTGCTGTTCTGTTTCGGGACAGTGATCGCACTGCATCATCCAATAGAGGTCTTCGTCGAAAAAAAGTCGAATCGATGGAAAACGGTTTTAAGGCGGCCCGTTTTGATTATGGTGTGCCAATGATGCCCAACCCGAAATCCGAAGCCTGGCTGCTCTGTGCGGTAAAGTCGCAGTCACCCTATCAACACTGTGATGCATTGGAGGAAATGTCTGGCAATGACAAAGGTTTGAATCCACTAAAGGAGCAACTTGAGGCTGCCATGGGTGGGTATCCTTCTTCAGACAAGCTTTCAGATCTCGTGAAGGACCGCAGCATTGATGTCCTACAGATTGATATGCCGTCATTACGTGAATTTAGAGAAGCCTTGTCAGAAGCGGTTTCTAGGTTGTTGAGACCCGCAAGAGATACGTAATGTCTGTTCGGTTCTGATGGTAAAAAGACGCTGGGTGCGACGCCAAATGTCGCATAATCATGAGACTGTCAAGGTGAACTGAACCGAAGGAGTCATATTTATGATCACAGTAACCGTTGCAGGAATGGAACAGTCTCTGGAAGGACTTTCTGAAAGTTGGCTTCATGAACAAATAAGGCGGCGTCAGAAAGCAGGCGAGTCGGTGTGTGTGCAGGTAGGAGTGCATACACCGGACATCAACGTTGGTGTTTCATCGGGAGCATGCCCGGCGGGGCCTGGCGGCTCCAGACGGCCCAAGCCAAAAGAGCAACAGGTTTTAGATCTCTGGTCGCATTTTGGTTTGGGCCATGGGGATCTCAACAGCGGTAAGCTGGTTGCGTTTCTTCAGCGATTGCGATCGCTGGTTTAGGTTTTGAAAAGTTAAGGATGATGTATGGCGAAGCTGGTTTTCTCTTATTCCCACGTGGATGAGGCTCTGAGGGATGAGCTGGAAAAGCATCTGATGCCCCTCAAAAGGCGAAGGCTCATTTCCACCTGGCATGACCGGCGCATAACAGCTGGTGCTGAACTGCATGGGGAAATAGGTCAGCACTTTGAAGATGCCGACATCATCCTTTTGCTGATCAGCCCCGACTTCATCAATTCAGATTATTGCTACGACGTTGAAGTGAAGCACGCCCTCAAGCGGCACAATAAAGGTGAGGCGCGTGTGGTTCCGGTGATTCTGAAAACCTGTGACTGGCACGATCTGCCATTCGGAAAGCTGATGGCCACCCCAGAGGATGGTTATCCGATCTCGAAATTCACTCACGTCGATGATGGTTTCTACCAAGTCGCTCAGGCCATCAAATCTATTTTGAAGGAATTGGGTGCCACGGCCCAGAACTCTCTTACTGACAATGCCCGCCCGGCTACATCGCCATCATTCGTACCGCCTGTCGATTCTGCTCCTCGCAGCAGCAATTTGGGCATTCGAAAGGAATTCAGTGACAAGGATAAAGACCTGGCACGTCGAGAAGGAATTCAGTTCCTGTCTCGTTTCTTTGAAAATTCCTTGAAGGAGATCTGCGCCCGGAATCCCGAGCTGGAGCAGGATTTTCACCAGAAGGATGCCGACAGCTTCGAGGCTTCTCTTTACCAAAATGGGCAAAGAGTTTGCCACTGTGGCATATGGAAAACCGGCGGAGGTATGGCGCTGGGAGATATTTGTTACAGCCAAGCGGGGGTCTCGACCAATAGCTGTAATGATGCCGTTACGTTAGAAGACGATGGAACTATGCTTGGGTTCCGCTCGATGATGGGCGGAATGTCCGGGTACGGTCGTGACAGTTTGCTCACGTGCGAGGGCGTCGCCGAGTACTTTTGGGACAGCTTTATTCGCCCCCTCAAATGAGCATTGCCTGCGCTGCTCAGGCATTTACTGAAAACCAAAAACGATAATTAGGAAAACACATGGAAGAGCCAACCCCAGCCGTTGACGCCGTCATCGTCATCGTCACCCTTCTTATTTTCTTTACTCCGGTCGTGATCGCGTGGCTTTCCAGGCGAAGCCGAAATGCTATGAAGAAAAAGCTGGCGGAGGCGATGCTGGCTTTGAAGCAGGCTGAAGAGAAGAAAAGGGAAGCGGAAAATTACAGCGCCGACCTGGATGCCAGATACAAGCCCATTACCGATATGGAACAGCACGCGCGGCTGTTACTGGGTAAGGCGGAGATGCAGGCGCAGGCGGTCAGGAATGATGCGGAACGTGTGTATTCCGAAGCTGAGAAACGACTGAGCGAGGCCACGGAAGAGGCAGGTCAAATCAGTACGGAAGCAAAGGCAGCGCTCAGAGAGGCAAGGCTGAAGGCCGATCAGATTGAGGCTGACGGTCGGGCAGAGGCTGAGAGGGTACTCGATTTCGCCAAACGACAGGCGGAAGAAGTAGCTGGTGACGCGCTCGCGGCCAAGGGGAAGGCTGACCTGTACGAGGCCACTGTGGTTGCCATGCGCAACACCATCCAAGGCTACAAAGATGACTATATCATTCCTAATCATGCGGTTCTGGATGAGCTGGCGGAGGAATACAGCCATAAGGAAGCCGGCGAGCAATTGAAGCGAGCAAGAAAGCGCGTTCGGGACATGGTCAAAAATGGCAACGCGGGGGCCTGCGATTATGCGGAGGCAAACCGACGAGCTTTTGCAATACATTTCGCCGTGGATGCCTTCAACGGCAAAGTCGATTCGGCGTTGGCCAAGGTCAAGCACGACAACTACGGCAAGATCAAACAGGAAATCCTGGATGCGTTCGCCCTGGTGAATCACAACGGTATGCCATTTCGTAATGCTCGCATTAACCAGGAATACCTGGAGGCTCGCTTGGAAGAGCTAACGTGGGCGGTTGCCACTCACGAGCTGAGGCAGATCGAACGGGAGGAGCAGCGGGCCATTCGGGAGCAAATGCGTGAGGAAGAAAAAGCTCGCCGCGAAATAGAGAAGGCTATTAAAGAGGCCGAAAAAGAAGAACGCATGCTACAAAAGGCCATGGAGACTGCTCGTAAGGAGCTGGCTTCTGCTCACGGTGAGCAGCGTGCAGAGTACGAAGCCCAGCTCGCTGAGCTGGAATCCAAACTGGCAGAGGCAGAGAGCCGGGGGCAGCGGGCGATTTCGATGGCGCAACAGACCAGGCGAGGCCATGTTTATGTCATCAGTAACATTGGCAGCTTTGGTGAGAACGTATTCAAGATAGGTATGACGCGCCGGCTGGAGCCTGCAGACCGGGTGAAAGAACTGGGTGATGCGTCCGTTCCCTTCGACTTTGATGTCCATGCCATGATCTACAGTGACGATGCGCCAGCGCTGGAAAAGGCTCTGCATCGCCGCTTTGATGAGGCATCAGTGAACAAGGTTAACCCACGGAAGGAATTCTTTAACCTGAACGTTGCAGAGATTCGCCAGGCGGTGGAGCAGCAGGGCATGAACGAAATACACTGGACCATGAAAGCGGAAGCGGCAGAGTATCGGGAGTCGCTGAGTATTTCCAGAAAGCTGGCTATAGAGGCGCCGGTTACTGCATAAGTCAGAATGTTTGGATCAAAAGGGGTCTCTGTAGGCAGTAAGTGTTTGGTTGTTGTCCTTTGACCTTACCAACCTGTGTTACATTCCTAACTTACTGAATAAAAAGATGTTTTAATAAGGCGTGGTTCATGGACCCAAAACAGCTCACCCAAGGGCTTCAGCAAGCTTTTTTCTCCGAAAACCACCGACTGGTGTTCTGGTACGACCCCGAGCAAAGCTTTGGTGACGAGCTGTCTAATCTGAACCTGCCGGATGTTCAGGTGGTGGACATGGCCGGTGAGTCCTCTCTGGCGGTTAAGCTGAAGCTGGAGCTGGAAGACCAGAACAGCAGATACTTGCTGTACTTCCCCCACGCAGAGCCGGAGCCGGAAGACGACTGGTTGCTCGACATGAAGCTGTATTCCCGCACCTTCCATGCGGACCGCATTTCGATCATTTTCAACGAGCTGGGCCTGCAGCAGCAGAGCCTTCGGTCGCACCTTGCCCGGCGTGAGAAGTTCCTGAGCAAGGCCCGGCTCGCCGCCTTGAAGCGATTTATCCAGCCTGACTTCGATGAAGATGCGCTGGATCTGGCCATGATTGCCGTGGTTACCCGGGCCGAATCGCCGGATATCGCCAACATTTTGTTCACTCTGGGCGATGAGCTGGTGAAGGCAGATGGCGGCCTGGAGCAGGTGCCGGAGTCCATCACGGAACTGGAAAAATACGGACTGGTTCCGTCGTTGGTCAGGGCGTTTCAAGAGGAGGTGGGCTACCCGGCCTCGGAGCAGGAGCTTCACGGCGAGGCTCCGTTCAACTTCGGTCATTTTCTGATCCGGCTTTTGGCGACGGGGTTCTGCGAGAGTATTTCCGAAGTGCCCGACTGGGCGCGTTCGGTGGCCATTTCATCGGCTAACGCCCGGGCTACCTCCCGGGCGTTGCTGTCTCGCTGGCGTGATAGCTCCCGCTATTACCCCGCCTACGATGTGATCGCCGACTGGGTTTCCACGGCCCTCAATATCAAGTCCCGCATTGAGGACTACTCGATTGAGGTGCTAGCCAATGTCGCCACTTTCCGGGAAGCGGAGAACCGCATTATCGTCGATTTGGTGAAAGCCATTCCGGAAGCCCGGCCAGCGGATTTGAACCTGTTCGCCCGGGTTATTTCGGACCGGCTAGACGGCTATTGGGCGTCTCGTCACAAAGACGATGATGTTCGCCGGAGATTCCGGACCATCTATTCAGCGCTGTCCGCTGCGATTGATTTGTTTGCGTTGCGCCAGGCTCACCCGGAAGGCTTTCATTTCACCAGTGCTGAGACGCTGTATAAGGCTTACGAAAGTGACCTGTACCAGTTTGACACCGAGTACCGTCATTACTGCGCCGCGTCCCGCAAGGCCCATGTGGAGATTTTGAAGGCGCTGGATGATGCGGTGGAGCAATGTTATGCCTACTGGTACCTGGACCAGCTGGCCCGCAACTGGGGGGATCTGGTAGAAGGCGAGAAGCTGATGGAGCACTGGGCCATTGGTGGTGTGCCCAATCAGCACCACTTCTACGACACCCTGGTAAAGCCCAAGCTGGACAGCGCCCGCAATAAACGCCTGGTAGTCATCATCAGTGATGCGTTTCGCTATGAGGCGGCGGTGGAGTTGCGGGATCGCATCAATGTGAAACGCTACAGCGAGGCGAAGCTGTCCAGCCAGTTAGGGGTGTTGCCCAGTTATACCACGCTGGGTATGGCCTCTCTGTTGCCTCATCAAACCCTGGAATACCGGGAGGGGGTGAGTGATGACGTGTTTGTAGACGGCAAATCCACCAAGGGCAGCGATAACCGCAATCGGGTTCTGGCCAGTTACAACGGGATGGCGGTGCAGGCAGAAACCGTAAAAGCCTGGAGCCGGGAAGAGGGTCGCGAGGCCCTTAGGGATCAGCACCTTGTTTATGTCTACCACAACGTGGTGGATGCCAGGGGGGATAGCGCGTCGACGGAATCAGAAACCTTCAATGCGGTGGAACACGCCATTGACGAGCTGACGGAACTGACCCGCAAGATCATGATGCATTTCAATACCAGCACGGTGTTGGTGACCGCAGACCATGGTTTTCTGTTCCAGCACAGTAAGCTGGAAGCCGCAGACAGAACCTCGCTTGCAGACAAGCCAAGCAATGCGCTCAAGAGTAAAAAGCGTTACGTCATTGGCCACGACTTACCGGATGCCAAAGATGCCTGGTGTGGCTCTACCCGCCATACCGCTGGAACGGCGTCTGATACCCGGTTCTGGATTCCCAAAGGGGCCAACCGTTTCCACTTTGTTGGAGGCGCTCGGTTTGTCCACGGTGGCGCTATGCCGCAGGAGATCGTGGTGCCGGTGCTGACGGTGAAGCAGTTGCGCGGTGAGAAGGCTGAAAGCCGTTCCAAGCGTAAGGTGGAGGTCATCTCGCCCAAGCCGACTCTGAAGATGGTCAATAACATCCAGCGGTTTGACCTGATGCAGACGGAAGCCGTGAGCGATCAGGTGCTGCCAGTAACCATAGCGGTCGCGATCTACGAAGGGGCGGAGAAGGTATCCAGCGAAGAGGTGGTAACCTTTGATAGCGCTTCAGATTCCATGACGGAGCGGGTTAAACAAGTGCGATTGTCGTTGTCCGGTAAGGACTTTGACCGCAAGCGGGATTACTTCCTGATACTCAAAGACAAAGACCTGAACACCGAGATCGAACGTTACCGGGTGGTGATTGACCTGGCGTTTACCGATGACTTTTTCTAAGGCAGGGGCCATGCAGTCAGATAAGGATCTGGATCAGTTACTTAATGAGCACTTTGCGGGCCGGGTGGTGCGTAAGGATCTGACCAAGCAGATCAAAGAGGGCGCGAACGTGCCTGTCTATGTGCTGGAGTACCTGCTGGGTATGTATTGCGCCTCCGATGACCCGGAAGTCATCGAGACGGGCCTGCGTAACGTTAAAACGGTGCTGTCTGAGAACTACGTGCGCCCGGATGAAGCGGAGAAGGTGAAATCCCTGGTGCGTGAGCGGGGCAGTTACAAGGTGATCGACCGGGTGACCGTTCGCCTGAACGAGAAGAAAGACTGCTATGAGGCGGCCTTTTCTAATCTGGGCATCAAGGATGCTGAGATCGGGGCGGGCATCGTCAAAGAAAACGAGAAGCTGCTGGTCGGCGGGATCTGGGTGATCGCGACTCTGAGCTATTACCACGAAGAGGGGCAGAAGGGTTCGCCTTTTGGCGTAAGCACCCTCAAGCCGATTCAGATGCCCAACATGAATATGGCCGAGCTATTTGCCGGCCGGGCAGCACTGACGGTTGATCAGTGGCGGGAGACGCTGATTCGCTCAATTGGTATGGAGCCCGCGTCGCTGGACGAGTCGGTACAGTGGCACCTGCTGGCGCGGATGATTCCGTTTGTCGAGAACAACTACAATGTATGTGAGCTGGGCCCGAGGGGCACGGGCAAGAGTCATATCTACAAAGAGTGCTCACCCAATAGCATTCTGGTGTCCGGTGGTCAGACGACGGTGGCGAACCTTTTCTACAACATGAGCAGCCGCAAAATCGGCCTGGTGGGCATGTGGGACCTTGTGGCCTTTGATGAAGTGGCGGGCATCAACTTCAAGGAAAAGGATGGCGTCCAGATCATGAAGGACTACATGGCCTCCGGCTCCTTCGCCCGCGGCCGTGAGCAGATGGAAGCCAATGCCTCCATGGTGTTTGTGGGCAACATCAATCAGTCTGTAGAGTCGCTCGTCAAAACCAGCCATCTGTTGGCTCCCTTCCCGGAACAAATGATCGACTCCGCTTTCTTTGACCGTTTCCATGCCTATATCCCTGGCTGGGAAATTCCCAAAATGCGGCCTGAGTTCTTCACCAACCGATACGGGCTGATTGTGGACTACCTGGCTGAGTTTTATCGGGAGATGCGCAAGCGTAGTTTTGCTGACGCTCTGGATAGATATTTCAAGCTGGGTGGGGACCTGAATCAGCGGGATACGATTGCCGTGCGGAAGACAGTTTCCGGCCTGCTGAAGTTGCTGTACCCCCACGGCGAATTTGACAAGGAAGCCGTGCGCCAGTGCCTGGAATACGCTCTGGAAGTGCGTCGCAGGGTTAAGGAACAGCTCAAGAAGATCGGTGGAATGGAATTTTACGATGTGCATTTCAGCTACATCGACAACGAAGATCTGGAAGAACACTTTGTCACTGTCAAAGAGCAGGGTGGTGGCAAGTTGATACCGGAAGGCCCTTCAAAACCGGGAGTAGTACATACGATCGGTGTGAGCGCCAAAGGGGTTCCGACCCTTTACCGCATCGAGCTTCAGGTAACGAAAGGCTCCGGCAAACTGGCCACCTCAGGCCAGGTTACCAACCCTGCGGCCAAAGAGCAGGTGAAAATGGCCTTTGACTATTTTAAGGCCAATATCTCACGTATCTCTGGCGCGACCAAGGTAATGGACCACGACTTCCACCTGCACGTGGTGGATCTGCAAAACGGCGGCCCCATCCAGTCGCTATCCATTCCCAGCCTTGTGGCCTTTGCTTCCGGGATCATGGGGCGACCAGCCCAGGCACAGCTCGTCGTACTTGGTGACATGAGTCTGGGTGGCAGTGTGAACGCCGTGCAGAGTCTCGCTGAGTGTTTGCAGGTTGCCTTTGATGGTGGTGGTAAGCGAGTGGCTCTGCCGATTACCAGTGCTGGGGATATTCCGACCGTGCCTGGGGAGTTGTTTACTAAATTCCAGACGAGTTTCTATGCGGATCCGGTGGATGCTGTTTTCAAGGCGTTGGGTGTGGACTGATTCTTAAAAGCCCCGGGACAGGGGATTTAATTGACCCATACTTTTGGGGGGGGGGGACAAGAACCCTATGCACTTAGGGTTGATCCTTGATGATGTTCCTGGCGAAAGATTGATTTGATGGCTGAAGCCGCGTGATGACCAACATCAGCGGCATTCAGCCCTCCTACCTGTTAAAACGTCATATTAGAGGCGCTTGTAGGAACGACGGAAAACCATCACCCAGTTTTCGATCCGGTTCTTATAAACCTGGGTGCGGTAATGAACCAGAAGCCCAGCCGCAGAAAGTTCCTCAAAAGCTTCTTTCTGTACTTTGGGCGTAAGGCCAAGATTTTTCCGAACGCTTCGGGGCGTGATAAAGTTTTCAAAGTCCCACTCAAGAAGTGCCTTCCAAATCACTAGCGCTATTAAGGAAACCCCCGGGTTTTCCTCAATTTCTTCATCGGTCAGTGGATGATTTTCTTGGATGTCATCGATTGAATCGGTCATTAATTGATCCTTTCTCGGATTACTGAGGGAAAGTTGCATTTCCAGGTTGAAGGGCCCTTAGCCCTACATAACCAAGATATCCGATTGGAAATTCGCTTGTTCGCAACAAAACGACAGTTTTTGCGCCTCGTTTTGCAGCCCGGCAGTTCGATTGAAACGAGAAGTCTTAGAAAGGAGCCAAAGGATAAGTTTTCGTGTATACCGCCAGTGAACCCATGGGTTCACATGGAAAAAACGGCTCCAGATTGCTTTCTGAATCAGTGCACCTTGGGTGAACCTGTGGGTACACTCGTTCGGATGAGCGTCGGTAGGCCATTTTCTCATGTGAACCGTGGGTGAACCTCTGGGTACACAGGTTTCGGTGACGTCGACTGATATCTACGCCAAGGTACCGCTGGTGAACCTGTAGGTTCTCCAGGGGTACACCTGACACTTCGCAGTCAAAACTCTGAAAAAAACAGGGCTGAGAATGATAGTAGGTTTGTTTCCAGAACTTGCGGATTCATTCAGATTATGGAAACATTTGATTCGACGTCTGTCCGCGACGCATAGCGGAATAGTGCTAGCTGGGCCTCGAACAGCTGCGGCCACGCTTTCGAACTAGATGGTAAGCCGCCTGCCAATCGGCAGTACCGCAAAGGCTCACAACATTGAGTCACTTCAGACCGCTGTACCGGACCTCCCGGTTTCAGCCTCTCAGTAGGGATTTGATGATCCCCCCGGAGAGTTTCCGTTCAGTTTTTTTGCCGCATGCATGCGTTTTGCCGCAATGCTGTTGCAAACCAACCTCAACGTTTATTTTTAGACTCGACTTCGCCGTACGTGGAATAGTTCTGGCTGATTTATAAGGCCACCACTAGGGCATTGTCACTCGTTCTACTGTTTTTAAAAAAATCATTACACACAGAGACAGGTTAGAGCGATGTAATGCTAGGCCGCGCTACGCGCGGGATTAGCCGCCAACTTCGGTGGACGAAACTGGACGAAAAAGTGGCTTCAGGCCGGGTTTTCTCAGTTTTAACTACCCTCTCCATTGCTCGAGCCGCGCCACCTGGAGCGCGGGGCTCAATGCCTACGCCGGGGCTGTGCTACCCAATGTCCTATCACGACGGGGTCGGTACCGCGCGCGACTTACCTCGCCACAGCACTCGAATCCGCAATGGAGAGCACCGCTTACCAGAATTCCGGCATGACGCACCGGCACTCAAAGCGTCTTCTCTCAGAGGGTTTGCGTGCACCTGAAGCACAGCGCATCACTTAACAGCCAGGGAAAAAGTTATGAGAGGAAATAATTTTGGTTTGAAAACTCGTGACATGGCCAAAGCCGGGCGCTTTGCCATGAATCGGGAGGTGGCCGACGGCAATGCCAGTTTTTCGACGGCAGCCACCATTGGGGATCGATTCAATCTTTTTTTTCAGTTCGCTAAAGACAGGGGGCTGAGAAGACTTGAGGAAATTACAGTTGATCTCGTCGCTGATTATGGTCAGGGGCTAGCTCGTCAGGTTGAGGCAGGTGATCTGTCTGCAGCCTATGCCCAGAATCTTGTATCCGCGGTGAATACCGTTATGCAAGCGGCCACAAGAGGTATTTGGGAATCTGTGAGTCCGACCAAGACCTGCAAAATACCTCAGCGGTGTCACGTGCGTGAAAACACCCCTGCATCGAAAGACCGCGGTTCGGTCGACGCGGCAATGGCTGCCATGAGTGAACGAGGACGTGCGATCACGTGTCTGGCTCGAGACCTTGGTTTGCGATCTAAAGAAAGCAGCCTGATTGATGCAAAAGCCGCTTTTACAGAAGCGAAGAAAAGTAAAAAGGTCACGATCATTCACGGCACCAAGGGTGGCCGAAAACGGGAAGTGCCGATCATTACTGAACAACAGTTGGCGGCACTGGAGCTTTCCTCTGCGGCTCAAGGTGAGGCTCGCTCTCTAGTGCCAGAGGATCAAACTTGGGCCCAGTTCTATGAGGGAGACTTGAGAGATACTCGAGAGATTCTCCAGGCCCACGGAATGACCGGGTTGCACGACCTTCGAGCTGGGTACGCATGCGATCGCTACCAGAAGCTTACCGGTGAACTTCCGCCGCTTAATGGCGGCAAGGCATCGAAAGCGGACGATATGGCGGCGCGAAAAGTGATTGCAGTCGAACTGGGACACGGCAGGACTGACGTTGTGAGTTCCTATATTGGAGGCAGGCCATGAATCAAGAACTCTTTTATAAGCTGCATCAGCATGCCCGTCGAGGAGGGAAAGTTGCAAGGAAACGCCAGCTCCAACGTGTAGAACGATTTGTTAAGTGGTGCGGCAGGGCGCCAGAACAAATTGGCCGAAGGCAGATTCATGAGTTTTATAGAGCTCACGATTTCGCGCCGACGACGGCCAGAGATTATGACAGCGCTATCCGACTTTTATGGGAAATTATGGGAAGAGCCGGCGAACCTCCCCGACCACCCAATACACATGAGTAGTTCTTTTTCAGTTTGAAAGTGACCGGGTTGCAGATCGTAATTCATGAGGAAAATAGAAGCCGATCCCTCAATTGCGACACAGGTGCAAAATGGTAAATTTCAAACTGACTATTCCTCTCTCTGCGACACTCTCTCTGGTCATTTTTATGACCGCCTGCACTACTACCTACGAGCCTCCCGTGGTCGCCGACAAGCTTATCTGGACATCTGACGGAGAAAGCGCTCGCCCAGCGTGGACACTTATGCCGGTCGCAAGACAGGATTCAGCAGACCAGGCCGTCCGTGTGATTGGGATGAGTAACCGGCACAGCACGCAAAAGGGCGCGCGAGATGCTGCCATGGATGATGCACGCCGCCAGATCGCTAACTATTTTTCGAGCCAGGTGGAGGACAAGGTCGAGCGAATTGAAAGCGGAGCTAATACGCAGAGTGGGGTACAAGACCCAGTGCAGGAGCTGAACCGGATTACACAGCAGCTGTCTGTTCACGCCGTGAACTCAATGACAGTGGAGAATTCTCGATTTGAGCAATGGTTGGATAGCCGAACCGGCAAAACCTTCTTCAACGCATTTGTTCAGGCCGCCATGACGATGAATTCGCTTCATGTTGGAAGGTCCGGTGAATTGGAAGATATGCGTCGGTTCGAGGAGGACGAATGATGAACAGAGGTGTTCTTCACATCAGGATCAGTCTTCTCTTTATGGCATCTGGTATGGCCAGCGCAAACGATACACCTGTGCTGAAGTCCGCTGAGCTTCCATCGTGGACCTCAAAAACTCAATTTCGGGAGCCTGGTGGCAGGCGGATGGTGTTTGTGGGAATAGGGCAGGGCGACTCAATAGCGCAGGCAAAGACCCGGGCACGAAGTGATGCCCAAGCACAGTTTCTATTGGCTGTCGGCGGCGTGGTGATCACTAGCCAGAAGCTCGTGGAGTCCTCACAGACAGGTGAAGGCGGCATCGCTCAGTATTCAGTGTCGGGGGAACGCTATACCGACAGTGCCTCGCAGAGTTTCTTTCAGGGCGGTGATTCAGAGTTTGTTGCTCACTCCTCCGGCAATGCTGTGAACGGGTATTTCCGCTTGAGCCTTCCGATCGAGTCTGTTGAGGCTGCGCGTGATGAAGTGGCTCGCGCCCATAGGGCAGAAGTTCTCCGCAAGATTGAGGCTTACCGATTGGCAGCGCTCTCGAGGCGCAATGGAGTCAACGGTTACCGTTACGCGGTTGTTCAGGAGCAAGCGTCCGCCCAGCGCGGATCAAACGAACTGCGAATTTCTGTGGAATACGAAGCGCGACGCAAGGCTCGGCATGCGGGAAGAGTTGCTCTCGTCAATCGTTTGAAAGGCGCGTCCATAAGAGCCGTTGCAGCGCAGTCCGGTCAACAAGTCAACATGAGTCACTCCAGCGTCACAGGATTCGTGCGGTCGGAAGTTGTTGCTGAACGAGTTTGGTGGGAAGGCGAGGAAGCAGTTGCTGAGAGCTTCCTCCTCGGCTGGGTAAAAGGGGGCTGATTCATGAATGTGATGTTGAGATTTCTGATCAGCGTGGCAGCTGCTCTCATCCCGCCGGTTTTCGCTGTTGCAAACACCGTTGTAACCGTGGGTGCTACAGGGTCGGATCGGGACTCCGCTATTGATGCGGCCTTGAGTAAGGCCTTGGTCGAGACGTTAGGTAGTCAGGTGTTTTCCGTGACAACAATGAATGACGACCAGTTTCATTCAATGGCCACCGCTGTTACGAGTGGCCGGGTCCACAGCTACGACCTTTTAGAAGAGCGTGAAATCTTTGATGGGGTGCATGTGCGTCTGCAGGTGACTCTGGCTGAAAAGGATATCGCCGGAATCGTACCGGAGGAGATAAAAACGTGGGATCAGCGAATTGAGGATGTGCGGAGTTGGGATCAGGCTCAGCAGTCGGTCGGCGAGTATCGGCGTCTCCTGGACGAGTTTCTGATTGGCCCGCGGCATCAACTGAACGCTGGATATGCCATCGTTCTCCGATCCTATGATGTTTCGGCTGTCGACGCTCACCAGATCAAAGGCCATATCTATGTAGATATCATCGTGAATCAGTCCTGGTGGGACACCTACTCCCGGCTGGTCTATACGCTTATTCCTCAGGGCAGTCAGGTAATACCGGAAGGCCCCCTGAAGGTTTTCAACAATACTGCCGCCGTGAATCTTGTCTCGAGTCGACGAGTGGATAAAAGCCTGCGATACGATCTCGCTCACCCTCTACCGGTGCGCCTATCAGTTGGCAGGAACGTCTCGAACTTCATTCTCTATAAAAACGCCCTGTTGGTATCCGCTCAACCAATGACCGAGGATTCCGCGCAGACGGGCTACCAGCAATCACAGGCAACCAGAGGGGAGATATCGCTGACGAAGGGCAATGTCGTCGGCGGTGACGCCAAAATTGATAAACGAAAATCCGACCTGCAATGCGGCTCTGTCGAGCAAGGCGCATCGGCAGTTTACTGTGGGCAACGTTTCACAGTGAAAATTCCGTTTGAGGCAGCAAACGAAGCTGAGGTGATAGAGATCATGCGGCATGGTGTAAAAGCTGAGCTCAGCCTGTATGGAAATCACGTCTGCGAACATGATTGCTACTTGCTAGACGACGATCCAGCAGATGATTCAGATGCAAATGAGATTTTTAAGCAGTTGCTGTTGAAGTACCTAAAATAGAGGGTGGCGGGATAATGACATTGGTTTTTTCAAAGCGGCAACGAGAAGGTATTGGTATGACGAAGTGCGTGTGCGGCATTATGGCGGCCATGCTGCTGGCGGTATCCTTCCCAGCGTCGGGATGGGACTTTGACAAGACGCGGGCACGAGACATTATGGACCGAGCTGCAAATGACGGGGATGCTACGGCCCGCTTGCTTGTTGCAATGGCGCTCGATGAGCGGGTAGATACAATTTTCGATGGTTATGAGTTTCGGTTGCCTCTTTCGAAAGATCCGGAGCAGCTGTATATCCAGTGGCTTGATCATGACCACATCTACTCCAATTTAATGTATGTTTCGAGAAAGCACGCATCGAAGGTCACTCTGATGGTTTATGCGCTACAGGGTACGTTCTCCCTGTGGAATCGCAGGTACTGGAGGGCGGCGCTTTACTACCAAGCTGCGGAACAAATCGGCGAGCAATTGATTCAAAAAAATGGGTTTGGACCAGACCTGGCTGTCCTCACTTACGATGCCCGAGCTGGGAAAGTGGCCGCAATGCGCTGCAGTGGCGATGTTCCGCCGCAGGATACGACCTACAAGATAGATAAAATGTTGGCAGGCCTTGAGCGAACTTCGCAGATTGCAAAGGACTACCGCAGCTTTATTCAGTACCACTCAGTTGGAAAGCCCAATACACTGGATTTGGAACACTCTGGATGCTGGAGTGGAGCACACGCCGGGGCAGCCGTCGTATATCCGCTGGCGCCGTTCAATTATGAGCAGAACACATCAAAATACGTTGGGTTGGTTCCCTGAGAAGAAGTTGCTCTGTGGGGCTTACTTGACGTTTTGCTTTTCTTGATATCGTGAGTAGAGACACCAGCCGGTGAGGATGGCTGCGCCGATAATGCTGATGGCCATGGCGGTCAAAACTCCGGTTTCGATGGTCATTTGGTCTGGACCTCCGCCTGCTTTCGCAGCGTGAATTTCGTAAAGATGATTCTGACATTTTTTGCGAGACTGTACACAACCTGGTTGCCCGTTAGTGCTTATTTTATTTGTTCAGACTTTCTTAGTGTAGAGTTTCTTAGTAAGGGGACTTGTTTTCGGGTGTCAGCTTATCCGTTATCTGGCAACCCGTTGCCGGGAAATCGGCCCCCCGTTAAAGTCGGATTTGCAGGGGCCAGCGATCTGCATAAAAGCCTCCGATGCAACAGGCTCGTAATCATGTGGGCTTTAGTAATCCCGTCTTGCAGGCTACTACAGCACGAGGGCTCGCTGACTTGAGGCTTAGTCAATTTCTAAAGGCGCTATTTCAGCATCTTGGTTCATGACTGCCTACCATCTTCCGCTGCACTGCGAGTCGTACCCGACCGGGGAAAACGCAACCATCTGCGCGAATCGGAGCGTGTTGTAGGTATTGACCAGAGTAAGCACCTTCGATCCACCATTCCTGCTCAGCCAGAATTTCCCATGTTCCATAACTGCATTTAGGCACAGGACCCATGCCTTCAAAATCTATACTTCTTGGGGCGTCGAATTGGGCCAAATACGTATCCGAGATTGCTGTCTCAACATCGCAGTTTTCAACCGTATCTATGCCCGACTTTCAGTTGTCGTTCATCCTAACGAAAGTAAATGAGCTGTTAAGGTGCAGTCGGAAAAAACTGATCCAAGTTGGTGCCTAGTATTTCTAAGAGTAAAGCCAAGGTTCCATAAATCCTATTTAAAACAACGGTCTGAAAAACCTGAGCAGTTGGCCAGCTTTTTGCTGTATCCGTCTGGTAAGCGATTTAAACTAAAACGCGAAATAAGACAAAAGCTCAGGAGATTATCCATGAAATTCAAATCTAGCCTGGTACTTGCGGCCACACTAAGTATGTCCATGTCCGCACTGGCAGAAGACCCCATGAAGGTCGGCTTCGTTTACGTTGGTCCCATCGGGGATCACGGCTGGAGCTACCAGCACGACTTGGGGCGTCTGGCCCTTGAGGAACATTTTGGTGATAAAGTGGATACCACCTATGTTGAGAATGTGAATGAGGGAGCTGACGCCGAGCGCACCATTCGGCGCCTAGCCCAGGCCGGCAATGATGTCATCTTCACCACCTCCTTTGGATTCATGAACCCGACGGCCCGTGTAGCAGAGCAATTTCCCGACATTACCTTCCTGCATGCTACTGGGTACAAGCAAGGTGAAAATCTTGGCACCTATTTGTCCGTCACCTATGAAGGTCGTTATGTCACTGGAACGGCCGCCGGCTTGGTGACCGAAACAGATACCCTGGGCTATATCGCCTCTTTTCCTATTCCAGAAGTAATTCGCGACATCAACGCAGTGTACTTGGGTGCTAAAGAGGTGAATCCGGATATTGAGCTCAAGGTCGTTTGGGTAAACACCTGGTTCGACCCCGCCAAAGAAGCTGATGCAGCCAATGCCCTGATGGATCAGGGAGTAGACGTAATCGTTCAGCACACCGATAGCCCGGCACCGCTGATTGCAGCGGACAAGCGGGGCAACTGGGGTGTCGGTCAGGCCTCTGATATGCGGAAGTTTGGTGGTGAGGCGCACTTGATGTCTGTGGTAAATGACTGGGCGCCGTACTATATCGATACCGTGCAGTCGGTCATGGACGGGGCCTGGGAGCCGGCCGATTACTGGGGCGGCATTTCTGATGACGTGATTCAGGTGGTTGGTATCTCAGAACGCCTCACCGATGAGCAGCGAGCCAAAGTGGATTCGGTAATTGAGTCAATCGACAACGGCGAGTTCCACCCGTTCACAGGTCCCCTGAAAGACCAGTCCGGTGAACTTCGGGTGCCTGAAGGTGTCTCAATGACCAAGGAAGAGCTCGCAAGCATGGACTGGTATGTTGAAGGTATGAGCGCTACGCTTCCGCAGTAAAAGCTTGCGTTTTACTGATAAAAAACCGGCAGGTAAGCGCTTGCCGGTTTTTTATTGGGCAGTGCTTGTTCAGACTCCGTTCAGAAGTGCCGCAACGCTATTCCGAACGCTTTGTGTCAACTCCGTTTCATCAAGGCCGGCGACACATCCGTCACTGACTATGCGTGTGCCTTGTATAAAACTGTTTTTGACGTGCACTGGCTCACCACACATCAGCGGTGACATCAGTGGAACGTGCACTCCTGCAAAGCGTGGCTTGTCGATGTCATACAGCACCAAGTCCGCCGCTTTTCCGACAGCCAGGCTGCCGGTATTGTACAAACCCAGAATGTCAGCGCCGCTCTGACTTCCCCACTCAAGAACCTGTTCCAGTGTCGTGGCATCGGGTCCGTTTTGCGCGCGGTGAATCAGCCAGGTCAGGTTCAGCTCCTGTAACATCGATCCGGACTCGGCTGAGGCCGAGCCGTCTACTCCCAAGGAAATGGGGGCGCCAGCCTCAGCCAGCCTGATCACCGGCGCGATTCCGCTTCCAAGGCGGCAGTTCGAAGTGGGGCAATGAGATATACCAGTTTGAGTAGCAGCAAGGCGTTCGATGGCATGAGCGTCACTGTGAACCAGGTGGGCGTACCAAACGTCGGGCCCCAGCCAGCCGCAGGACTCCGCGTAATCGATTGCGCTCTGGCCATACTTTTTGCGTGCCTGAGTCTCGTCGAACGTCACCTCAAGCAAGTGGGAGTGCATTTTTAATCCGTTTGCTCTTGCCCATTCCGCTTGGGCCTTCAGGCCTTCCGGTGAACTCGAATGGATTAGGCTGGTCGGCGCCACTACTAGCTTTTTCATGGCGTCTGGACCGGTCTGGTGGTGCTTTTTCCGAGTTTCTTCAAGACGCTGAATAATCTGATCGACGGATTCAGGCTCGATTTTGTGTTCGATCATGCCCTCATGAGAGCCTGTTTCCGTAGCGCTGCCTCGGCAGACAACCATCCGGATACCGAGTTCTTCGGCGGCCTGCCAGACGGCTTCTTCCAGCTCCGGCGTGGTGGTGCTGTGATACAGGTAATGATGATCTGCGCAGGTAGTAGTGCCGGAGCGGATCAGTTCGAACAGTCCAAGGCGGGCGGCGTGGTACATAAGATCTGGCGTCACCTTTGGCCAGAACCGATAGGGGACACTGCCGAGCCACCCTCCGAGGTCCTGGTTCAGCCCCTCCGGTACGCCCTTCATGATGGACTGGGCAAGGTGGTGGTGAGTGTTTACCAGCCCCGGCCAAGCCACGCAGCCGGAAGCATCAATGACTGTTTCCGGGTCCTCCGGTGTCGGGGCCAGGGCGTTGCCCAGTTCCGTAATGTATCCGCCCCGGATGCGTAGGTCTCGAGCATCCGGAAACTCGGTGGACGCTATTGCGACAGTATTTTTGATAAGGTAGTCCAATGATTGCCCCTCTCGATGTTCAAGAGCAATGTCCCGAGGTCTTGCCGGTATCGCGCGTTCCTCTGACCGCTTCTACTCTTCTGATTGATGGTTACCCCGGACTATCATGCAAAATTGCGTCCAATTTTTGACCGGATGGTCAGGCTAGGGGATTGGCTCGCAGCTGCGCGACTTTGGGCACTACGTTGGTGCCCTGTACCCGCCGGGTGCACCCGAATGGTTCTCTCGGAGTTCGCCTCAACCCCGCTTAAAGGTCCAAGCAGCTGAATTTGAACGAGGTCGTTGGTTCAGGTGTATGGCACAAATTCTGCTTCTTTCTAACTAGCAGGTAAGGTTCCCCAGGGATCGCCTGCGAGTCTGAGTAGAAGCAGTCAGGAACCGCCGAATGCGCGGTTTCGGGTCATTGCTCAGTCGTCGACCGGATGCGCTTTAGGGCATGGTTGGCGGCGATGGCAATGCATTGCCTCCCGCATACCCGCCCTGTCCGTCTCCGGAACCCCTTCCATTATTTGACGATATGCCGGGAGGCACAATGACTAACACTGCAGAAAAATATGCTCTTAAAGAATTGAACTTAGAAACGACATTTGGCGGTATGGGCCGCGAGGTCGAAGGAGATATACCGGTTATCGATCTTTCCGACTTCGAGCATCGCCGGGAAGAGATTACCGACCAACTATGGCAAGCCGCCACTGACGTGGGTTTCTTTCAGTTGTCTAATCACGGGCTTGAACTTGATCTGGTCAAGCATGCTTTTGGCTTGTCCGAGCGCTTTTTTGCGTTGCCGGAAAGCAGTAAACAAGAATTCCCGCTGAAAAAAGGGCTGAATGCTGGATGGGAGTTCAAATCACAGGTACGGCCATCCACCGGCACGGCGGATGAAAAAGAGTCGTATCAGATAACCCTTCCACATATGGATGATCTCTGGCCGAACCAGACAGTGGTCCCGGAGTTCAACCGGGTCATGCTGGATTTCGAGCACCGCGCGTGGCAATTGGGTATGAAGGTTCTGTCGTGTTTTGCCGAACGCCTCGGCTTTGGACGGGACTTCTTTACCCGGGCCCACGATCGAAGCCAAGAGGATTATCAGAGCACGCTCCGTTTGTTGCATTACCTGCCCATGGCTGACGATGCTCGTTTGGACGATTCGATCTGGCGTGCTGGTGCCCATACGGATTTTGATTGCCTGACCATGGTGTTTCAACAGGAGGGGCAAGGTGGCTTACAGGTCAGCCCCGGCAAAGACGCCGAGGGCAAGGGGGATGATCGAGAATGGTTCAATGTGGCGCCGAAAGAAGACAGAATCACCTGCAACATCGGTGACATGCTGATGCGCTGGAGCGATGACCGTTTGAAGTCCACCCTGCACCGGGTCAGGATGCCGAAGGCAGGCGAATACAACGGTCCCCGTTACAGCATGGCGTTCTTTTGCCAGGCGAACAAACACCAGATCATTCAGGGGCCGGAAAAGAAATACCCGCCCATTTCTGCCAGTGATTATCTGTTACAGCGAATCCAGGCAAACTTTGACGCTGTGGAAAAGGCGGCCGAAGACAGGAAGTAATGCCCTCCACCAAAAGGGCCTCTCTGGGGAGGCCCTTTTTTTCAGAGCAATGTCAGGGCCCGTTGGCCCGAAGCCATTGGCCCAGTTGCTGCCGTTCCTCGTCCGTCATGCCGGTGAGGTTGCCCAGCGGCATGTAGTGGGAGTCCACCGCCACTTGGCGCACCTTGCCGGCATGGACAGCCAGCAGCGAAACGGTCTCGAGTTTGATACCCGCTGGCGGCGACTGGAATGCCGGATGGCTGGGGCTGCTGGCATGACAGGCCACGCAATGAGTGTTCACGATGGTCATTGCTGTCTCATCGCTGATCTGAGGGCTGTTGGCGTCCGCGGTAGTGACCGACGGCGTCGGTGCGATAATCCAGATAAGCCCGACCGTCAGCAAAGCCGCGACTACCAATATCCAGGGGCGGTTGATCTCACGATGTCTCAGGTTGAAGTAGTGCCGTGCAAAGGCGGTAATGAAACCGATGGCGGCGAGAACAGCCCAACCGTGGGGGTGACTGTAGAGAAGCGGGTAATGGTTGCTGATCATGATGAAGATGATCGGTAGCGTCATATAATTGTTGTGAGTGGAGCGCAGCTTGGCCAGCATGGCCAGGCGGGCGACCTGGTCGTTTGCTACTTCCCCTGCCCGGACCGAGGCGACCAGGGCGCGCTGGGAGGGAATGATGCCCAGGAAAACGTTGGCGACCATGATGGTCCCGATTACGGCGCCTACATGAATATAAGCGCCACGTCCGGAGAACACCTGAAACAGCCCCCAGTCGACCAGTACCAGAATGGTGAACAGTACAAGCGCAAAAGCCTTACCTTTATCGGCGAGTGGGCTTCGGATCAATGCTTCGTAGATCACCAGTACCGCGACAATTGTGCCCAATCCGATCGCAATAGCAGCGCCGATGCTCAGATCCGCTTTGGATGGGTCGATCAGATAGCCAGGCGACCCCATGTAGTAGACGACGAACAGCAGTGCCAGACCGCTGAGTAGGGTCGAGTAGGCTTCCCACTTGAACCAGTGTAATTCCCGGGGCATTGCCTTCGGGCCCAGTCTGTATTTGGCGACTTCGTAAAAACCTCCGCCATGAATGGCCCAAAGGTCACCCTGGATACCTTCTTTCTTCTTCCACTCCGGTGGTTCCCGAAGGTGGTTGTCCAGCCAGATGAAGTAGAACGAGGCGCCGATCCAGGCAACTCCGGCGATAACGTGAAACCAGCGGACCAAAAGGGACAACCATTCACTGAGATAGGCTTCCATGACTCAGGCTCCTAGAGTGAAATGAGTGGGTTTGAGAGAGGAAGGCGAGATGGTTGCGCCCACAGCCTGATAGCGTATTTCGCCGGCGACGATGGTAGCGGTAATGGCCCGATCGTCTCCCAGTATCATCAGGTTGAACAGGGTTTCGAAGGGAGTACGCCCATATTGCCGTTTCATGGCCAGCTGAGGCGTTCCGCTTGGATCAAGCACCACGAAGTCCGCATGGCGCCCTGGTTGGAAACTGCCAGTCTGCTGATCCTGATGTAGGGCCCGGGCATTGCCGAGCGTGGCGAGGTAAAACGCCTGCCAGGGTGTCAGGGGCTGGCCACGAAGGCGACAAACCTTGTAGGCCTCAGCCATGGTGGCCAGCATGGACAAGCTGGTGCCTCCACCAACGTCAGAGGCCAGCCCGACAGTCACTCCTGCTTCGCGGGCCTCCCGAAAGTCGAACAGTCCGCTGCCGAGAAAGGTGTTGGAGGTGGGGCAGAAGGCGATGCGGGTGCCGGTCTCTGACAGTCGTTTGCGGTCGACGTCATCGATATGGATGCCGTGCGCGAGAATGGTATGGTCGCCCAGCAGGCCGTAGTGATCATAAACGTCCAGATAACTGAAGCGCTCCGGGAACAGTTCACGGATCCAATCGATTTCGCCGGTGTTCTCCGCCCAGTGCGTCTGCACCATGACATCTGGATGCTCAGCGGCCAGCTTACCGGCGAGCGCCAGCTGTTCCGGCGTCGAAGTGGCGGCAAACCGGGGCGTAATCGCGTAACGTTGCCTTCCGCGTTTGTGCCAGGTGCCCAGCAATTCGAGGCTGTCGTCGTAGCTGCCCTGTGCGGTGTCTGTAAGGTTTTCGGGAGCGTGGCGATCCATCATCGCTTTGCCGGCAGTTAGCGCCATCCCCCGTTGTTCGCCAGCCTCGAACAGAGCGTGCACCGATTCCGGATGGGACGTACAGAATACCAGGCCTGAGGTGGTGCCGTAGCGCAGCAGCAGATCGGTAAACCGGCTCGCTTCGGCCCGGGCCCAGTCCAAATCGCTGAATCGCGCCTCGTGCGGGAAGGTGTAGGTTTCCAGCCAGTCCAGCAATTGGGCACCGTAACTGGCCATAACCCCCAACTGCGGCATGTGTACGTGGGTGTCGATGAAACCGGGCAGGATCAGCTGGCCTTTCCAGTGGGTCACCGGGGTGCCTGCCGGCAACCGAGGCAGCCACTCGCTGGCATCACCGGCCACAACTACCTTATCCCGATGCACGATCAGGAGTCCGTCCTCGAAGAGAGCCATGCTGCCTGCAGCCGGCTCCATTTCATTGCCGGGGTCCTCCAGGAAATGGAGCACGGTGCCCCGGTGGGCCTCACAACCTTCCGGCAGGTGCGGATCTGTCACGTTGGTCATCAGCTTCCCCGATAGGTTGAGTAGCCCCACTGATTCAGCAGCAAGGGAACGTGGTAGTGGACATCCGGATCATTGACGCGGAAATCTAGGCAGATCTCGGGAAAGAATGTTTCCATCCCGCGGCTTTCGTACCAATAGCCGGTCGCAAACCTGAGCTGATAGTGGCCGGCCTCAATGGCGGAATCGAACCAGTTCATCACGCGCCCATCGGCATCGGTGGTCCCGCTGGCAATCGCGATATGATCCTGGTCATGAAGCCGATAGAGGCTCACTGCGACACCGGCCGCAGGCTGGCCGCTGCCAAGATCAAGAATGTGCGTGGTAATGGGGCTTTTGGCACTCATAGCAATTTCTCCAATCGCAACTCGCTAATCTTTGCCTGCTCTTTGGCTGCGTTCTCAAGTTCCTCGGAGTGGCTGTTGAACAGGCGGGCTTCCAGCAGCTCCAGCATTTCGCTGGCCGATTTACCGGAGGCGCAGATGATGAAAATAAAACCGAACTTGGCGAGGTAGGCGTCATTACCGGCCTTGAGGCGTTGCAGAACGTCATCCGAGGCCACGCTGGCTCCGGCCTGTTCGCCACTGGCCATGGCCTTGGTATTGGCGTACTTGGCACGCAGGCTGTTGAGATCTCCAATCTTCGGATGAGCCTCAAAGGCGTCCAGCCAATCTTGCTCGGTCAGTTCGGTCCAGAGGGCTTTGCTACGGGCAAAGAGGGCTTCAGCGCTGCCGTAAGGCCGTGCGTCGAGCATGCCCTGAATCCAGGGGTTCGCCGCGCAACAGTCCCGGAACCGGGCTTCGGCTTCCTCGTGGGGTAGGGCGTTGAGTGCTTCAATGGTCATTCGGTTGTCTCTTTTGTATCGGTGCTCTGGATCAGTCCCCGCAGTTGCTGCCAGGGCAGGCCGCGCCTAGCGGACACTGTCTGGTGAGGTGTGGTCAGGGCCAGCAATTCGGCGCTGATCGAGACGGCCACTTCCATCGGGCGTTTGCCCGGGACATCAGGGTGGCCAACGGGGCAGCGGAGGGTGTTGATGGCATCGACACTGAAGCCCCGGTGGTCCAGGCGCTTGCGGAATCGGTCTGCCTTGGTTTCTGATCCGATCAGGCCCAGACTCGCGCAGTTTCCGGCGGTCAGCAGGGCGCGGCAGAGGTCGAAATCCAGTTGATGATTGTGGGTCAGGATCAGAACCTGTTTGCCGGAGCACAGGTCAACTGCGTCACCGACGGGATCATCGGTGTGGTGGACATGGACATTGGCGGGCACATCAGACGGAAACTGGTCAAAACGCTCGTCTACCCAAGTAATTCGCCACGGCAGCTCGGCCAGAATGGTGACTAGCGCCTTGGCGACATGGCCGGCACCGAATAGCACCAGTTCCTGCTCACACCCGGGATGTGCTTCCAGCAGCACAGACACGCTTCCTCCGCAACATTGACCAAGGCTGGCGCCCAGCGGGAAGTGAGCCAGGTCGCTGGTATAGTCCCGACACGCCAGTCTTTCCCGGGCCTGCTGGCAGATCCTGTACTCCAGGTGCCCGCCACCGATGGTGTCATAACTGTGTTCGCCGGTGACGACCATCTTGCTGGCCGGCTCCCGTGGGACCGATCCGGTCACCCCGAGCACAGAAATCAGGACATAGGGCTCACCCTTCGCTTCGCAGTCTGCAACGGCCTGATACCAGAGCTTTCGTCGTTCCATCAGGAGGCCTCCTTGTGCTCGCTGGTCCAGGCCTTGCTGGCGGTGACCGCGCCCAGGACACGCTCCGGTGTGGCGGGTGTGTCCAGTGGCGGGCTGAAGCGATAGTCGGTAAGGCTCGAGACCGCATCTCGCAGAGCACTCCATACGGCGATACCCAGCATCAATGGAGGCTCCCCGACCGCTTTTGAGTGAAATATAGTAGCTTCACGGTTCGGGCTGTCTGCCAGCAATGTCACCCTAAGGTCCGGAGGGCAGTCCGATACCGCTGGAATTTTATAGGTGGCGGGACCAGTTGTGAGCAGTTTGCCGTCATCGCTGTAAACCAGCTCCTCCGTGGTCAGCCAGCCCATACCCTGGACGAATCCGCCTTCGATTTGGCCAATGTCGATATCGGGATTCAGAGAGCGCCCGGCATCAAACAGGATATCTGTGCGAAGGACCCGATACTCTCCGGTAAGGGTGTCCACCACCACCTCAGAACAGGCAGCGCAGTTCGAGTAATACAGGAAAGGGCGCCCCGTGCCGCTTTTCGGGTCGTAATGGATCTTGGGAGTGGCGTAGAACCCGGAGGAGGACAGCGGTACCCGATTCATATAGGCCGTCTGAACAAAAGTTTCCCAAGGCATTTGCAGTCCGTCGATCTGCACCTGGTTATCCGAGAAACGGATGGCTTCAGGTGAGACTGACCATTTCTGCACGGCAAACTCCGTCAGGCCCGCGAGAATCTTTTCACAGGCATCCAGCGCAGCCATGCCATTCAGGTCAGAGCCTGAAGATGCAGCGGTTGGTGAGGTGTTGGGTACCTTATCGGTGCGTGTCGCCGACACTTTGACTCGTTCAATATCGACCTGGAAGGCAGACGCAACCACTTGTGCGACCTTGATATAGAGCCCCTGGCCCATTTCGGTCCCACCGTGATTTACGTGGATGCTGCCATCGGTGTAGATGTGGACCAGGGCTCCCGCCTGGTTCAGGTGCTTGGCGGTGAAGGAGATGCCGAACTTTACGGGAGTCAGCGCCAGGCCACGTTTGAGTACCGAGCTGGACTGGTTGAATCTTGTGATGTCCGAACGGCGCTGACGGTAGTCGGAGCTGGTTTCCAGTCTCTCTAACAGTTCCGGAAGGACATGCTGTTCGATGGTCTGGTCGTAATGGGTGGTGTCCCGTCCGGGGCGATACAGGTTGAGTTTGCGGATATCCAAAGGGTCTCGGCCCAGGTGGCGGGCAATATCATCCATTGCCTGTTCGATGATCATCATGCCCTGTGGTCCGCCAAAGCCCCGGAAAGCCGTGTTCGATACAGTGTGGGTCTTGCATCGGTGGCCGGTGACACGGGCCTGGTCCAGATAGTAAGCATTGTCTGCGTGGAACATGGCCCGATCGACAATGGCATCTGACAGGTCCGGAGAGTAACCGCAGCGACCGGCAACCATGATGTTGGCACCCTGAATCAGGCCATCATCGTCAAAGCCGATGTCATAAGTGTTGAAAAAATCATGCCGCTTGCCGGTCTGGATCATGTCGTCAGGACGTGACAGGCGGTACTTCACCGGCCGGCCAGTCGCATTGGCCAGTAGGGCTGCAATGCAGGCCACCGGGGCTGCCTGGGTTTCTTTACCGCCGAAGCCGCCGCCCATCCTTCGAACCTCCGTCTGGACCTCGTGAATGGGCAGAGCCAACACCTCAGCCACCAGCTTCTGGACCTCAGACGGATGCTGGCTGGAGGTGTGGACAAACATTCCCCTGTCTTCGGTCGGTTCTGCCAGACAGGCCTGACCCTCCAGGTAAAAATGCTCCTGTCCACCAACGACCTGCTCGCCGGTCAGTCGGTGAGGGGCGTTGGCAAGAGCCTGGTCCGGGTTGCCCCGGAGCTGGGTCTGGGTGGGGCGGACAAACAGTTCCTTATCCAAGGCCTGGTTTACGGTAATGACCGCATCCAGGCGTTCATACTCAACGTTTGCCAGCCTGGCTGCCTTGCGGGCGGCTTCTTGGGAGGTCGCGGCAACCGCGAACAGGGGCTGCCCGATAAACTCCACAATGTCATCCGCCAATACCGGGTCACCAGGGAACACCGGGCCGATGTCCAGGTGGCCCGGTACGTCCTTGGCGGTTACCACGGCGATAACCCCGGGGTGTCTGCGCACGGCATCAAGATCCATGGAGATTACCCGAGCATGGGCCTGCTGACTGTGGCCGACAGCGGCGTGCAGGGTGCCTTCGGGCATGGGCATGTCGTCAATGTAGCGGGCCTGACCACTGACGTGTTTCCAGGCGCTGTCGTGTTTGGCGCTTTGACCGGCCAGCCCCTGGGCAGTGTGGGCCGGTGTGGGTGTGTTCAGGGGCAGTTTACGCATAGTCGGTCACCGTTAGTTGCTCGCGTGGAAGTGAGTCCGAATACAGCCGGGCACGGTGTAGGAGGTTGCCGGCAACCTGAAGCCGGTATGAGGCCGAGGCCCGGACATCACTCAAGGGTGAAAAATCGCTGCCAAGGACATGAATGGCATCGGCTACAGTGTTTTCGTTCCAGGGTTGCCCCTTCAGCGCATTCTCCGTATGCAGTGCCCTGGCGGGCGTGGCAGCCATGCCGCCGAAGGCCAGTCGACAGTCGCTGACTACGCCATCGGTTATGGTCATCCGGAAGGCTCCGAGGACAGCAGAGATATCGTCGTCCAACCGTTTCGAGACCTTATAGATGTGCAGCGTTTCGTTGGTTTTCGGTGCTGGAAGACGCACAGAGTGGAGGAATTCACCGGATTTCAGGGCAGTTTTCTTATAGCCCAGAAAAAAATCCTCAATGGGCATCGAGCGCTGTCCGTCCGGGCCATCGAGCACGAGGATGGCATTGAGTGCGATCAGTGGTGGGGGCATATCACCAATGGGTGAAGCGTTAGCGATGTTTCCGCCTAGGGTTCCCCGGTTGCGGATCTGGAGTGAGCCTAGGCGCTCTAGCATGGCGTCAAACGCCGGCCAAATGTCACACAATGACGCCCGGAATTCCTGATAGGTGGAGGCAGCACCGATCACTAATTCGTCGCCCTCCAGGGCACAGCCTTTCAGTTCCGGAACACGCTCCACACTCACCAGGTGGCCTAGGGAAGTCAGCTGCTGTGTAATTTCCAGTGCCAGATCTGTGCTACCCGCTACCAGTCTTGAATCGGGGTAGCTGCGCCGTAGCGAGCGAAGGTCATCAAGGCTGATCGGCGCGTCGTAACGGGCACCTCCGGCGGCCTCAACGGTGATGTTGCCCCGGTGAAACCGGCTCAGCGTAGATCCTGATGAATTGGGGCTCATGCCAGCGGCAGGATGCTCCGTGTCCGGCGTCCATTCTTTCACCATGGCGTCCTGACCGGCTTCTATGATCGGACGGTAGCCGGTGCAGCGACAGAGATTGCCAGACAGGGCCTCAAGAATCTGATGGTTGCTGACCGTGCCGCGCTTGCGGTTGGCGTGCAGGGCCGTTAGGGACATCACGATGCCGGGGGTGCAGAAACCACATTGGGCACCATGTTTCTCCATCATGCCCTGCTGGACTGGATGGCTTGGTTCCTGCTGGAAGGCTTCAACAGTAATCAGCTCCTTTCCATGGAGGCTTCCCAGCAAGGTGATGCAGCTGTTGATTGCATCGAAACGGGTGTTGCCGTGTTGGTCGGTTGTTCCTGTAATTACTGTACAGGCGCCACAATCTCCGGAGGCGCAGCCCTCTTTGGTGCCGGTAAGTCGCATTTTGGTGCGTAACCATTCCAGGATGCTCAAATTTGGGTCGAACTGGTCAACTTTTCCAATTCGGCCGTTCAGAAGAAATTCGATCACGGTTCTCTCCGCTAGCAGGCTATTTGCGGTATCTCGCGGTACCCCATTCCTCTCTTAAGGCTGGTTTTCCGCAGCGTCTGGAAGGTTTTCTGCAAAAAGCTGACCAACTGGTTTATTTCGAAGATTTTTCGTTTCTACTAACTATTGGCAAGCATATTGCTCACACTAGAAATGTTGATTGCTTGGTCAATTTATTCGTCGGCTGGCCAGGAGTACGTAACGGAATGAGAGGCTGTGTATGAGTGCGGCGTTGCGCCTGAGACTGGAAAACATCGTTAAAGAATACCCGGGTTGCCGGGCTAACGATGGTATTGACCTTACGGTGAAAGCCGGCGAGATCCATGCGCTTCTGGGCGAAAATGGCGCCGGCAAGAGCACCTTGATGAAGGTGATCTATGGCGTTGTGCAGCCAGATGAAGGCCGGATGCTCTGGAATGGTCATGAGGTCAGGGTGACCAGCCCGGCTCAGGCCCGGAGTATGGGGATCGGCATGGTTTTTCAGCATTTCTCCCTGTTCGAAACACTGACGGTGGCCGAGAACATTGCCCTCAGCCTGCCTCCTTTTGAAGCTCGGGACCGGAGGCGCCTGGACGAGCGCATCCGTGACGTGTCGGAGCGCTATGGGATGGCTCTGGATCCCCGGCGTTACGTCAGTACCTTGTCAGTCGGGGAGCGTCAGCGGGTTGAGATCGTCCGTTGTCTGATCCAGGAGAGCACCTTGCTGATTCTGGACGAACCGACATCGGTGCTTACTCCCCAGGAAGTGTTTTCGCTGTTTGCCACGCTGAGGCAGCTGGCCAAGGAGGGATGCAGCATTCTGTTTATCAGTCACAAACTTGAAGAGGTGCGGAACTTGTGTCAGATCGCCACGGTGTTGCGCCAGGGCCGAGTGAGTGGTGACTGCCGGCCGGGGGAGGTGTCGGCGAACGATATAGCGCGCCTGATGGTCGGAAACGATACGCCGATTTCAACCCGGGTGACCGCGGCGGAGCCTGGGGACGTTCTCCTCAATGTCCGGTCCTTGGAATGGAAGAGTAACGACCCGTTTGGTACCAGTCTCAAGAAGGTTGCCCTGGAGTTGCGCAGGGGCGAGATCGTGGGCATCGCGGGGGTTGCGGGCAACGGCCAGGATGAGCTGCTGAAAGCCCTGTCTGGAGAGATTTTGGTGGATAACGGCACTATCAACCTGGAAGGCCAGCAAGTTGAAAGCCTTGCGCCGGATCAGCGTCGGAAGCTGGGTGTTGCGATTGTTCCAGAGGAGCGCTTAGGAAGGGGGGCGGTTCCAAATATGTCCCTGGCAGACAATGCACTGCTGACAGCCTCTGGTCAGGGGCTGGTAAACCGGGGACTGATTCAGTTTGGTCGGGTTCGGGATTTTTCCCGGGCGGTTATCCGTCGTTTCGGCGTGCGGTGCAACGGCGAAGACAGCACCGCCGGCAGCCTATCGGGAGGCAATCTGCAGAAGTACATTATTGGCCGGGAGGCGTTACAGAATCCCCGGCTGCTGGTGGCGTCGCACCCTACCTGGGGCGTTGATGTCGGCTCTGCGGTGGCTATTCATGAAGCCTTGGTTCAGTTACGGGACGAAGGCGCAGCGATTGTGCTGATCTCGGAGGATCTGGATGAGCTTTACCAGCTCTGCAACCGGCTGGGCGCCCTTTGTGACGGGCGGCTTTCTCCCCTAGCGCCTACCTCTGAACTGAGTATCGAACAGCTCGGCCAATGGATGTCTGGAGAGTTTGAGTCCGCGGAGGTGGATCATGCTGCTGCTTGAACGTCGTCCTATTGATTCTGTTCTGATGAGGTGGGCATCGCCATTGCTCGCCCTTGTGTTGACCATCATTACCGGCTTTGTTCTCTTTCTGTCGATGGGCAAGGACCCTGTGGAAGGTCTGAAGTTTTTCTTCATTACACCGATCAGCGATCTGATTGGGCTGGCCGAACTCGGGCTGAAGATGGCACCGCTGCTTCTGTGTGCGGCGGGACTGACCGTTTGCTACCGGGCAAAGCTTTGGAATATCGGCGCGGAAGGGCACTTCCTGGTTGGTGCTTTGGGTGCCAGCATCGTGGCTGTACAGTTGGTCGATGTCGATGGATTCTGGGTGTTGCCAGTGGTTCTGCTTTCCGGAACCCTGGCTGGAATGGGGTGGGCGGCGATTGCGTCAGGACTGAAAACGCACCTGCACTGCAACGAGATTCTTACCACCATCATGCTCAATTACATCGCACTGAATCTGCTGTTATACACGGTGCATGGTCCTCTCAAAGATCCTTACGGCTTTGGCTTTCCCCAGTCTGTGATGTTTGCCGACTCGGCCCTGTTACCCGCGTTGATTCCCGGTACACGACTGCACCTGGGGCTGGCTTTCGGATTGCTGGCGGCCGTGGTGGTTTGGGTGCTGTTTGCCCGCAGTTTTATAGGCTTTCAGCTCAACGTAGTCGGGCAGGATCACCGGGCAGCCGCGTTCGCCGGTTTTGGCGCTCGACGGCTGACTTGGTTTGCCTTCCTGGTAGGCGGTGCCACCGCCGGCCTTGCCGGGGCCTCTGAGGTTACTGGGCCAATTGGTCAGCTCGTTCCGCAGGTCTCTCCAGGGTATGGCTACACCGCCATCATTGTCGTTTTCCTCGGCCGTATGCATGCCCTGGGCATTGTTGTTGCCAGTGCACTGCTGGCGCTGACATTTATCGGGGGCGAGATGCTCCAGATCGCCATGAATATGCCCAAGGCTGTTACCGGTTTGTTCCAAGGTTTGTTGCTGTTTTACCTGCTCACCTGTGACGCGTTTATCCACTATCGCATCCGTCTGAAACAGCCGGCGCGGCAAACCACAATGGCAGCCAAGACTGCCGCCGGGGAGGCCTGAAATGGAACTGCTGACAAACGTGTTGGCTGCCACCGTTGTTGCGGGTACTCCGCTCTTACTGGTGGCGCTTGGTGAATTGATCTGTGAGCGCTCTGGAGTGCTCAACCTTGGGCAGGAAGGCATGATGCTGATGGGGGCCGTCGCCGGGTTTGTCGCGGCATTGACGAGCGGCAGCCTGGTCGTGGGCGTGGCCGCTGCGATATTGGCCGGGATTGGTATGTCGTTGCTGTTCGCGTTCATGGCAGTGACCCTGGCTGCAAATCAGTACGCCGCCGGGTTGGCGCTGACCATATTCGGTACCGGGTTAAGTGCGTTCCTCGGGGCAGGCTTCGTGGGCCAGTCCATCGATGGTTTCACGCGTGTCGCAATCCCATTGCTGAGCGATATTCCGGTGCTTGGGCGTGTCCTGTTTGATCAGGATCCACTGGTGTATCTGTCCCTGGTCGCTTTTGCAGGGGTCGCCATTTTTCTCAGATACACCCGTGGTGGCCTGTTATTGCGAGCGGTAGGAGAAGACCCAGAAGCCGCCAATGCCAATGGAATTAAAGTCTTGGTTGTGAGGTATCTGGCTGTCGCGTTTGGCGGCGGTATGGCTGGTCTATCTGGGGCTTACCTGTCACTTGCCTACACCCCGCTTTGGACCGAGAACATGACGGCTGGACGGGGCTGGATTGCCCTGGCGCTGGTCGTGTTCGCCACATGGCGGCCCGAGCGGGTTGTGCTGGGCGCTTACCTTTTCGGAGCAGCCAGTATTTTGCATCTTGTTCTGCAGGGACTTGGTTGGAACAGCTCCACCGAGCTGCTGGCGATGCTGCCCTACATAGTCACCATTCTGATGTTGGTTCTGCTCTCCTGGAACCCAGCTCGAACCCGACTGAATACCCCCCTTTCCCTCGGCCAGCCATACCGGCCGGGACATTAACAATAACGATCAACGTTGCACCAACAATGACGCAAAAAGAAGTTAACCTGAGAGGTAATACCATGAAAGCATTCCGTAGAACACTAATCGCCGGCTGTGTTGCAGCAGCGTCTTTTGCTCCGACTGTCCAGGCGGAGAAATTCTTTGGCTCCTCGAGTATTTCCATCCTTCACAGTGACCAGTACCAGGGTGTTCAGTTCGACGCCGGCGGAAACGGTGGATTTGAATACGAAGCCACTTACTTCACCTTCGAAAACGCTACAGCTCATAACTGGGGCACTACTTTCTTCTTCATTGACCGTGATCAGGGGCAGGGTGATGTTGAGGGCACGGACAACGTCTACGGCGAATTCGCGCCTACGCTCAGCACAAGTTGGTTGACCGGTGCTGATATGAGCTTCGGGCCAGTCAAGGATGTCTTCCTGGCAGGCCAGTATGAGTTTGGTGGTGGTACCCAGGTTAATAACTACATGGGTGGTTTGGGTCTGGCTTGGGATGTGCCCGGGTTCTTGTATTTTAATACGGCGGTTTATTACGTCGATAATGAGCAGATCGACAATGACTACCAGTTGACGGTTACTTGGGGCGCTCCGTTTACAGTAGGTTCGGCCCGTTTCCTTATCGATGGCTACATCGATTGGTCTACCGCGGAGTCTGATCACAAGTCCGAATTCCAGTTTACCCCTCAGGTCAAACTGGACGTGAGCAATTTCTGGGGAGCTCCGGGTGTCCTCTATGCCGGTATTGAATACCAGTACTGGAACAACAAGTTCGGTCTTGGCGACACCCTGATTGACGATCAAAGCTCTGTCAGTGCCCTGGTGAAGTTTCACTTTTGATCCTTAACGGGAGTCCGGCAGAATCATACTGTCGGACTCCCTAAAAAATGGACAAAAAGTGAGATGCTCATGAACAAGAAGCCAGTTGCAAATGAATCCGTTGCCGATGCAGCAGAGGCGAAGATAAAGGTTCGTAAATATCGGCCAGGCCGCATACGGGAACAAAATCGGGAAAAGATCCTGGCGGCCGCCGAGGAGGAGTTCGCCCAGAATGGCTACAAAGGGGCGACCATCCATAATATCGCGGAAAGGGCAGGGCTGCCCAAGTCCAACGTGCTCTACTACTTCAGCAACAAAAAGCGAATGTACAGTGCAATGTTTGACGACATTCTCGGGCGGTGGAACAAAGTGTTTACCGATATCAGTCGGGACGACGATCCAGCGGAAGCACTCGCGATCTTCATCCGCACGAAAGTCGAAATGTCGAGAAAGTACCCTCTGGCTTCTCGATTATTTGCCATGGAGATCATCCAGGGGGCTCCATTCCTCATGGACCACCTACGTACGAATATGCGTGAGTGGGTCCGGGGCAGAGCTGAGGTTATACAGTCCTGGATCGACGATGGACGCATGGCTCAGGTGGACCCTGTGCAACTGATTTTCCTTGTTTGGTCATCCACACAACACTATGCCGACTTTCAGGTTCAGATACTGATGGTTGAGAATAAAGCTGAATATGAGAAGCGTGACTTCGACCATGCGGCTGACTTTCTGACGGCTGTGATCCTTCGGGGCTGCGGTCTTGAGGCACCGAAATGAGCGATTCTGTTTTCTACCCGAGGAATATGCGGGGTTATGGTGAACATCCTCCCCATGCCCAATGGCCCGGAAATGCCCGGGTTGCGGTCCAGTTTGTATTGAATTACGAAGAAGGCGGTGAAAACTGTGTGCTTCATGGTGATGAGCACTCGGAGACCTTCCTTTCTGACATCATAGGGGCCGAAGCCTACCGGGATCGGCACATGAGCATGGAATCTCTCTATGAATATGGATCCCGTGTCGGTGTCTGGCGCATTCTGAAGGAGTTCCGAAAGCGCGAGCTGCCTCTGACTGTTTTTGGGGTAACCATGGCGATGGCCCGAAACCCGGACGTTGTTCAGGCATTCCTGGATGATGGACATGAAATTGCCTGCCATGGCCAACGCTGGATTCATTACCAGGACATGAGCGAGTCTGAAGAGCGCAGGTACCTGGAGCTTGCGATCGAACAGCATGCGCAGCTAACGGGACAGCCCCCATTGGGCTGGTACACCGGTCGCGACAGCCCCAATACCCGCCGGCTTGTCGTGGAGCACGGTGGCCTGGAATATGACAGCGACTACTACGGAGATGATCTGCCATTCTGGACCACCGTCGAGACCAGCGCGGGAGAGCAGAAGCCGCATCTTGTGGTGCCTTATACACTGGAGGCCAACGACATGCGTTTTTGTTCCCCTCAAGGATTCAACTCCGGTGAGCAGTTCTTCCAGTACCTGAAAGACAGCTTTGATGTGCTTTATGAAGAAGGTACGGAGGCTCCGAAAATGATGTCTGTCGGCCTGCACTGCCGGGTAGCAGGGCGTCCGGGCCGATTCCGCGCACTGCAACGCTTCCTTGACTATATCCAGCAACAAGAACGGGTATGGGTGTGTCGCCGCATAGATATTGCCCGCCACTGGAAGCAGTTACACCCTTACCAACCCGATTGATACCGGAGTTTTAGAATGACTGATGCCGTAGTGGCCACTGATGTGGACGGACCGGAATTTACCCGTCTGGGCCTGAATCTGGCCGATCGTACCTTGGGCGCAGAAGTAACCTGGGTGACGGATGAATTCTTTGCGCCCAGAGAGCGCATGCTTGATCCGGAACGACCCGTGTTCTACCCCGATCGATTCGACGATCACGGAAAATGGATGGACGGCTGGGAAACACGTCGCCGGCGAACAACGGGCCACGATTTTTGCATTGTCCGTCTGGCCATGCCGGGTATTCTGATGGGGGTCGATTTTGATACCAGCTTTTTTACCGGGAATTTTCCACCAGCGGCCTCCCTGGAAGCCTGTTTCAGTCCGGGCGGCGAGCCGGACGAACACACACTCTGGCAGCTGCTTGTGCCTGCCACCGGTTTGAAAGGCAACGATCATCGGTTTTGCACTATTGATTCTGACCAGCCATGGACGCACTTGCGTCTGCATCTGTATCCGGACGGTGGGCTGGCGCGATTACGGGTCTATGGTCGGCCGTTTTGTGACTGGTCAACCCTTGACCCGGATCAAAGCCGGAATCTGCTGGCGTTGGAAAATGGCGGAGATCAGGTGGCATGGAGTGACGCCCACTATGGCGAACCGCGCAAGCTGTTGCGCCCGGGACGCGGCATCAACATGGGCGATGGCTGGGAAACCCGTCGACGGCGCGAGCCCGGCAACGACTGGTGCATCCTAGCGCTAGGCCACAAGGGTATTGCTGAACGCATAGAAGTGGATACGGCCCACTTCAAAGGGAACTTTCCAGCAGCCTGTTCCATTCAGGCGGCGTGCGTGGAAGAAGGCGCAGGCACGACACAGTCCCTGATTACCCAGAGCATGTTCTGGCATTCCTTGATGGACGAGCAGCCGTTGACGGCTGACAGCATCCACCAGTTTCAGGAATTGAAGGACCTGGGGCAGATAACCCATATCCGTTTCAATATTATTCCGGATGGCGGTGTCAGCCGGGTCCGCCTGTTCGGAAAGCCCGTGCCATGAGCCGTTATCGGAGCCTTGTTGCCGAGCCTTTGACCCGCGAAGCCTTTGCGCCGTTCGGAGATGTGATTGATACCGACGGGGCCGAATCCTTTACCATTAATCAGGGGCGCACCGAGCGCTTTCATGCCTTGTCCCGGGTGGAGCTTTCGGGTTCGACAGACCGGGGTATCCTGTCGATCTTTCGTGGCCAGCCCCTGACTCCTTTGGAGATAGCTCTAATGGAGCGTCACCCGCTGGGGAGTCAGTCATTCATACCCATGAACAACGTCGACTACCTGGCAGTCGTTGCACCTCCAGGAGACTTTGACGAAGCTGCGGTGCGGGTATTTCTGGTCAAAGGTCATCAGGGGGTCACTTACCATGCCGGCACATGGCATGCACCGTTGCTGCCCCTGACGGCCGATGCCGATTATCTGGTGGTTGACCGTCAGGGGCTGGGTCAAAACTGTGATGAGGTCGACCTGCAGCAATCCATTAAACCCATCTTGGCTGACGGCTAAGGTATCCCTGTGTCAGCTCCCATATCCGAACTGAACTTCGTGACCGCGAGGCGAGCGGTACGGGTTCTGCGCCCCGATTCTCCCAGCCAGGCGGTCAGTCTGGCCAGGCAGTGCAGGGCGCCTTACACGGCGGGCGGTACATGGCTCCAACCGGCCTATGAGCGGGATCAATGCTGGCCGGAAAACCTGGTGGCGCTGAATGCATCATGGCCTGGCTTCTGGGGTCTGGAAGACGGTCCGAATGGGCTGACCGTTGGTGCGATGACCTCTTTGGCAGAGATGGCACGGCATCCTCTGGTTCGAGACTATCTGCCGCCGTTGGCCAAGTTTCTGAATCTGGTGGCGGGGCCTGGTGTCCGGGCCCTGGGAACGGTTGGCGGCAATCTGATTGTGGGTGGTGATCTGTCTGCGCTGGCAATGGCCCTTGATGTCCGAGTGGACGTAGTCGGTCACGCAGGCGTGCGGACATTGCCACTTTCCCAATGGCTGCGGGAGCGGACATCGGAGGATTTGTTGCGTGGCTTTACGATTCCGGACTGCAGGGGGTGGCGGATGTCGCTGGAAAAGCTCGGATACCGGGAACGGTTTAGTCCGACCCGCGCCACTCTGGCTTGTGTTCATGATGGTTACCGGCTTCGCCTGGCGGTGTGTGGCGAAGAAGGCCTGCTTCGTCTGGCAGCAACGGAAGCGTTTCTTAATGGTTGGGCTGCTCTAGCGCCGGATGATTTCGGGGCAGTGCTTGATTGTGAACTGGTCGACCACGGCTGGCAGAACACCCATCTGCGCACGGCATTGCGGCGAATGACGACGGAGCTATTGTCGGAGGTGGCGCTTGGAACTTAAAGCTCAGCCCGGTATGGCTGGAACCGGTGTTCTGCAACGCATTGGGGGCAGGCTTGGCTATGCCACCGATCAGCAGCACATTCCTGGTCTGTTGCATGGGGCCATCCTGCGCAGCCGATATGCCCATGCCCGTCTCCTGCGGGTGGACACGACCCATGCCAGGTCGATGCCGGGTGTCAGGGCGGTGGTGACGGCGCAGGATATACCGGGCCTGAATCGCTTTGGCATCGTTGTGCGCGATCAGCCAGTCTTGTGTGAAGATCGCGTCCGATATGAGGGTGACGCAATTGCTGCGGTGGCCGCCGACACGCTGGACCAGGCGCGCGAGGCGCTCGAGGTGATTGATGTCGACTATGAACCCCTTGCTGTCGTTGGTGAAGCTGAAACGGCAGAACAGATGGCGCCCCTGCATGGCGAGAGCAACCTTCTGGCCCGGGACAGCCTCACGCGCGGCGATAGTGAGGCCGCTTTCGCCCGATGCGCAGTGATTGTGGAGCATCACTACCAGACACCCCGGCAGATGCATGCCTTCATGGAGACCGAAGGCGGTGTAGCCATTCCGGATAACAACGGTGGCGTGGTCTTTCGGGTCGGTTGTCAGTCAGGCCACCGTGATGCCGAACAGCTGGCCGACATTCTCGGTTTGAAGCTCTCTCAGGTTACGGTGGAGGCTACCCCGACCGGCGGAGCGTTTGGCGGTAAGGACGAACTGACCATTCAACCGGTGGCGGGCATCCTGGCCTTACAGACCGGTTTGCCGGTACTGGTCCATCTCGATCGTTTCGAGTCCTGCCGCGCTGGCATCAAGAGGCACCCTGTGTCGGTGGTGATGACCACCGGCTGTGACAGCCAGGGCCGGATTCTGGCACACCGTGTCGATGCGCTGCTGGACACAGGCGCCTACGCAAGCCTGGGGCCGGCGGTGCTGGAGAATTTTCTGGATCACGCCACGGCCCCGCTCTACCGGATCGAGGCGTATTCCGTTTCCGGACGGTTGGTCTACACCAACAACGGCGTATCCGGGGCGTTCCGCGGGTTTGGCGGAAATCAGGCAACGTTTGCCGTGGAATCCCAGCTCGACGCCCTGGCCGAAAAGCTGACCATGTGCCCGCTGGAGTTTCGACGGATCAATCTGCGCACTGATGATGAGCCCGGAAGTCGGGGCCAGCCCGTGCGCTGGACAGCACCACCGACAGATGTCCTGGCTGCGGCTGCCGCATCACCACTCTGGATGCCCGCCGGTGCTGCTGCCCGGAGGCGTTGGCTGACCGGTACCGGCATGGCGATGGGGGCTCAGGGTAACGGACTCGGCGACGGCCTCCCTGACAGTGGTGGCGGCCGGGTGAGTCTGACAGCTGAAGGTCGGATCCGCCTGGAATTTGGCTTTGCCGATTATGGCCAGAACCTTGCCGAAGCCATTACCTGCCTTGTATGTGAGGGGCTGGGCTGCACGGCTAGCGATATCGCCGTGGTCCTCGGGAACTCGCTTGGACCGGACTCCGGCCCCACCAGTGCTTCTCGCAGCTCTGTTCTGGTCCATGGTGTTCTGGCAAACATCCTTCCGCGCTGGAAAAACCTTGTGCGGGACCAGGCCAGGTCGTTGACCAATCTGCCTCGTGACGAACTGGATTGCGGCCCGGGAGGCCTGTTTCTTGATGGCCGTCAGGTCCTGAGCTACCAGGAACTGGCAAAAAAAGGCCAACCGGCAGAAATGGTTGTTGATGCCAGCCAGGCATTTCCTGTAGCCCCGGGCCAGGATCAACCGGTGGGTCGTTACCTCCAGTTGCAGATTGCGACGGTGGCCAGGGTGTCCGTAGATCGCCTGACCGGGCGTGTCAAGGTTACGGACCTTCACCACATAACCGCAGCGGGCCGTGTCATCTACCCTTCCGGCTATCTGGGACAGATCGAGGGCGCTGCCATCATGGGGCTCGGCATGACACTCACCGAAGACATGCCAACCCGGGAAGGACGCTACCTCGCTGACAACCTCGATCAGTACATGATCCCCACCATGCACGATGCGCCTGACCAGCGGGTAGATGTTCTGGATAACACATCGAAGACCGACTCTTTTCCGGTCCGCGGGGTCGGAGAGCTGGGCATTGAAGCGGTGGCACCCGCCATCTGCTCGGCGATCGAGGCAGCCACCGGTATCCGGGTTCAGCGTCTCCCGGTGGACCCCGGCTACCTGTTGTCCGCGCTTTGTGCTCAGGAGGAGAACTTCTCATGACCCGCAATACTCAGCCGGAACCCTGCACTCCGGAACCGGTAACGTTTGAGCTGAACGGAAATGTCGTTTCACAGTGGGTTTCGCCGGCAACCACATTGCTGGACATCCTGCGGGACGCCGGACGAATCACCTCTGCCCGTGCCGGTTGCCGTATCGGCCGTTGCGGAGCCTGTACCTTGCTGCTGAACGGTCAGGCCGTGCCGGGGTGTCTGGTGATGGCCTGGCAACTCTCAGGCTGCCGGGTAGAAACGGTCGAGGGTTTGACCGAGGACCCGGATTTTATCCGGGTGAAAGAAGCACTGGCGACCGAAAGCGCATTGCAGTGTGGTTATTGTACGCCAGGTATCGCGGTGTCACTGGTGTCCGGTTTGCGGCAGCACCGATGCGGTGATGCGGTTGACCTTGAGGAGGCGGTAGCCGGAAATCTGTGCCGATGCACCGGATACGGCGGCCTGAAGCGCGCGGTTGATGCGCTCAAAGAGACGAGTTCGGAAACCTAGGGGGAGCTATGTCGAGTTTTGCACTCTGTCACGCCGCGATCTTCACGGTGGACCCGGCGAATCGGGTGATTGCCGATGGTGCGCTGGTGGTCGAAGACGGTGTCATCCGCCAGGTTGGCGATATCAAGGAGGTTACCATTCCGGAAGGTGTGGAGGTGATCGATGCCGGCGGCCATGCCTTGCTGCCTGGCCTGATCGACTGCCATTCCCACTCCAGCCTGATGCGCGGTGTGACCGAAAACATGCCCCTGATCGAGTGGCTGCCCTGGTACCAGCTGGAGCACCGGGCCATGACCGAAGAGTTTGCCTACCATTCGGCGCGTTTGTGCTACCTGGAAGCCTTGCAATCCGGCACCACCTGCGTGATGGATATGTTCCGGTATATGGATCGCTGCGCGGATGCCGCGGCTGATCTCGGGCTGCGGGTGCAGCTGGCACCCTACGTGGCCGACCGTCCCGGCAAGGATTTCTTCTCGACCCGAGAGGAAAACCGGCAATTGATCCGGTCCCACCACGAAACCCGGAATGGCCGAATTCGTGTCTGGGTGGGGCTGGAGCACCTGTTTTACTGCACCGAAGACGCCTATCGGGAAGCCGCTCGATTAAGCCGGGAGTACGGTGTCGGCATTCACACCCATTGCAGTGAGCAGAAGGAAGAGGAACAGGCGGTGACGGCCGAGTTTGGCCGGCGCTCCCTGGCGATGCTGGATCACTACGGAATTCTGGGGGACCGGACCCTGCTGGCCCACTGTGTGTGGCTCAATGACGATGAAATTGCCCGGGTGGCGGATACCGGCACCAGCATCGCCCACTGCCCGGTCAGTAACGCCAAACTGGCCAGCGGTGTTGCCCGTGTGCCGGAAATGCTGGCGGCGGGTGTCACCGTGGGCCTGGGTACCGATGGGCCGGTCTGTAACAACAGCCTCAGCCTGTTTGAGGAGATGAAGTTTGCCTCCCTGATCCAGAAGGCGACGCGGCTGGATGCCACCGTGCTTCCTGCCGATCAGATCCTGAGGATGGCAACGATCAACGGGGCCAGGGCGCTGGGCCTGGATCGGGAAATCGGCTCCCTGGAAGTGGACAAGAAAGCCGATCTGCTGTTGCTGGATCTGGGTGGCGCCAATATGGCACCGGTGTCGGTGGACGAGCAGGGCGGGAACCTGCTCTGGAATCTGGTCTTTGCCGCCGGCCCGGGTAATGTGTCCGGTGTCTGGGTGGACGGCCGGCAACTTCTGCGGAATGGCCAAGCGGTTCAGGTCAGCCAGCAGGCTGTCGTTGCCGATGCCCAAAAGCAGGGACTGGCAATGCACGAAGCCTGCCGCAAACTGTCCCACACCCGAATGTCCATGCTCTGATAGCGACAATATTCAGGAGAACACAATGTCTGCATTACCCATCATTTCCCTGGCCGGTCTGCGCAGCGACGACCCAGCTCAGCGTCGGACCATCGCCGCTGAGCTGGGTCGGGCCTGCCGTGAAGTTGGCTTTTTCTATGTCACGGACCACGGAATCCCGCAGGCGGTTTGCGAAGATGCATTCACTCTGGCAAAAGAGCTCTTTGCGCTGCCGAAAGCTGAGAAAGAAGAACTGTCGATCAAGCGTTCACCCCATAACCGTGGCTACGTGGCGATGGCGGATGAGAAGCTGAACCCGGAGTCCGGTGCGGATATGAAGGAAGCCTTCAATATCGGTACGGATTTTCCGGATGATCACCCGGATGTCCTGGCGGGAAAACCTTTTCGCGGAGTCAATTTCTGGCCTTCGATTGACGGCTGGCGTCAGCGTGCCCTGGACTATTTTGACCATTGCCTGGAGCTGGGCAGAACCATTCACCGTGGCTTCAGTCTTGATCTGGGGCTGGATGAGGAATTCTTCGCCCAGCATCTGACACTGCCGATCGCGACCCTGAGAATGCTTCACTATCCGCCGAGCGCTGGCAGCAACAAACGGGAAGATGGTGGCGCCGGAACCCACAGTGACTATGGCAATGTCACCATCCTTGCGACGGATGCCGTGGCCGGGCTGGAAGTGCTGAATCGGCAGGGCGAATGGATTCAGGCTCCACATGTGCCGGGTGCGTTCGTCTGCAATATCGGAGACTGTCTGATGCGCTGGAGCAACGACGTCTATGTCTCCACACCGCACCGGGTCCGGCCACCCGCAAAAGAGCGCTATTCCATTGCGTTCTTCCTGGAAGTGAACCCGGATTCTGTTGTCGACCCCCGCGATATCGTGCCAGGCCAGGCGCCGATGTATCAGCCGATCACCTGCGCGGAGTATCTGGCATCGCGGTTGAATGCAACTTACGACCATCGACAGGAGCAGGCCTGATCACCCTGGGTGGCCAAAGCTGCCCTCAGCCCAGGCGGGCAATTATATTGTCGGTGGTTGTAACTTCCCCGAATTCATAGGCGAAGGTAGTGAGGGCGACCTTGTGTACTTCCTCCGCGGAGACCTCACCAAAACCAAGATCCGGATAGGGCATAGCGGCGCTGGCATCGCTCAGCGCAATAACCTTGTATTCCCGGTGAACGGCGTCGCGAATCGTGGTGTCGCAGCAAACATTGGTGACGGTGCCGCAAACGATCAGGGTATCTATATCCCGGGAGCGTAGAATGGTGTCCAGGTCGGTACCGTGGAAGCCACTGTAGAACGGTTTGTCCACCATCACATCTCCGGTCAGTGGGGCAAGCTGCGGGATAATCTCAACCATGGGGTTGTCACGCGCCAGTACCTCGTCGACATCCGGATACATATCTTTCATGCGTCCAACGTCACTGCCGTCACCGCGAACGATGTGACGAAGATAGACGACGGGGATTCCGGAATTCCGGCAGACGTCTGTCAATCGCTTAATCCGTGGCGTGATTGCTTCTGTCGACGGAACGTAAAGTTCTGCCTCGGGCTCACAAAAGACTCTCTGCATATCCACCACAATCAGTGCGGTCCGACTCGTGATCACCGGCCAGGCGTATCTGAGTTTCGGCATGTTCAGTTCTCCTGTTCCTGGCATGTTCCCTGTTCGCGGTGAATGGCGTAAGGCCCCCAGGCCTGCCGTACCGGCACCATCTCCACCCGATTGATATTGATGTGATCGGGCAGGTTGGCGATGTGGGCGATCTGCTCGGCAATGTCTTCCGCAGACAGCGGAACGGTCCCCTCGTAGACGGAATTCGCTGCCGCTGTATTACCGCTGTTGCGAACCACCGAAAACTCGGTTTCGGCAATTCCCGGGGCCAGATCGGTGACTCGCACCCCGGTGCCGAGCAGGTCACTGCGCAGGTTGTAGGAAAACTGTTTGATAAACGCCTTGCTGGCGCCGTAAACGTGACTGCCGGGGTAGGGCCACTCACCGGCGGTGGAGCCGATGTTGATGATGTTGGCCCCGGCGCCTGTTTCGATCAGTGTCGGCAGCAACGCATGGGTTACATTGACCACCCCGGTGATGTTGGTGTTGATCATGGTATGCAGGTCGCCAAGTTCAACCTCCTGCATGGCCGCTGGCGCCAGTGCCAGGCCGGCATTGTTGACCAGCGTATGGATCTGGCGAAAACCTGATGGCAGTGAGGCAATCGCCTGTGTCACCGCTTCGGCATCCTGGACATCCAGTTTCAGGGGATGCACCGGGGCCATGGATCCAAGTTTATCGGCCAATTCGTACAGGCGCTCTTCCCGGCGGCCGCAGATAACAATGGACCAACCGTCAGCGGCAAACCGTCGGGCCGTGGCTGCGCCAAAGCCGGAAGTTGCACCGGTGACAAACAGGGTCTTGCTCAAGGTATTCTCCTCTTGATCGGTATTGTGCCCGGTCCGTGCCGGTTCAGGTGCGTTCTTCGCGGATAAAGGGTGTCCCCAGGGCGCCGGGCTGGCTGTTGCTGTCCCGCTTTGAGGCGGCCACCCAGATCATGACGCCCAGGGTGATGGCATAAGGCGCCATAAAGACAAAGTACTGCGAGAGCTTGATACCGGAAGCCGCCAGTTGGGGGATCAGGGCTTCGATACAGCCGAACAGGATCGCTCCGGCCAGGGCCTTCCAGGGGGACCAGCGAGCGAAAATGACCAGTGCGACGGCAATCCAACCCCGACCTGCGGTCATGTTCGAAATCCAGAGTTTGGTGCTGAGAACCGCAATGAATGCCCCGGCAAGACCAATCAACGCGGCTCCGATCACGATCGCCGCCAGCCGGTAACCCAGTACCGGAATACCGGCAGCGTCTGCCGCTTGTGGATTCTCGCCAACGGCACGCATGCGCAGACCAGAGGTGGTGCGATTCAGGGCCCAGACGGAAACCAGGAAAATCACCGGTACCAGATAGACGACGGGATTCTGAATGAAGAACCGGCCAAGGTAGGGCAACTCGGAGAGGGGCCAGAAGGCAATGGCTTCAAGTCCGGGGACAGGCTGGTTGGTCCAGCCCATCAGTGTTCCGGTCAGGGTGGTCAGACCCTGGCAGAAAAACACCAGTACCAGACCCGAGATAACCTGGTTCATGCGCATGACCAGCACCATCAGAGCAAACAGCAGGGAGACCACGCTGGCGGCAATCATGGCCATGATCAGCGCCAGCGCGGTGTGTTCGAAGGTCAGGTAGGCACCGATCCCGGCAACGGCCCCAACCAGCATCAGACCCTCGGCGCCCAGCGCCAGAACACCGGATTTCTCGGTGATGATCAGTCCCAGGGCCGCCAAGGCAAAAGGAACGGCAAATTCGGGGATGTTACCCATCCAGCTCGTAATCAGGTCCATGATCAGTCTCCCCCCTGCACGCGGCGAATACGATGTCGAATAAAGAAATCTGAAGAGGCGACACAAATCACCAGTACGGCCTGGATCAGTTGCACCATGGCAAACGGGATCTGGTAGAACACCTGAAGGCTTCTACCGGCGACGAACAGGGTGGCAATCAGCAACGCGGCACAGGTGGCCGCAATGGGATTATTCCGGGCCAGAAACGCGATCAGAATGCCGGAAAAGCCATAGCCCACGTAGAAGGAATGGGTGAGGCGACCCTCCTGGCCCGCAGCGACCATAAGGCCAGCCAGTCCCGCCAGGGCACCGGAAAAGAGCACTGCCATCAGGATGGTCCTGGCGACGGGGACCCCGACCGCACTGGCGACTTTGGGGCTCTTGTCCACGAATCGCAGATAAAGACCGGCACGGGAGATGTTGACGAACCAGAGTACGAGCAGGGCAATGCCAATGGCGATGGGAATCGACAGGCTGAGTCCATTGCCCAACTCCGGCAAAAGCTCGAAGCTTTCATACTTCGGAGAGTAGGGGAACGCGTCTTTGGGATCTTTCCAGGCGCCGTACATCAGGTGCAGCAACACGTTGATCGCGATGTAGTTGAGCATCAGGGTCGAGACGATTTCATTGACCTGCAGCCTGAGCCGAAGTAGCACCGGGGCAACCGACCACAGCAGCCCGCAGGCCATGGCGGCGGCGATCATCAGTGGCAGGCGCATGCCCGGGGCGCCGATATCCGACATGGTAATCGCCGTGGCGCCAATGGCCCCGAAGATCATCTGGCCTTCCAGGCCCAGGTTCCAGAATTTTGCCCGGAACGCCAGGCAACCGGCCAGGCCCACCATGATCAGTGGTGAGGCTTGAAAGAGCACGGAGGTCAGGCTCTGGGTGTCGAACAGAGTGAGTATGACAAACTCGTTCAGCAGCTCGCCTGCCGGGACACCTGCGACCACGAGAATGGTGCCAGAAATCAGCAGGCCCAGGATCATGGAGCCGGCCAGGATCAGTGCCTGCCAGTGCCAGGCCATCTGCTGGCGGACTTCCAGGGTATACCTGCGCTTGATCAAGGGTCGTTGTAGTGCAAATTCAGACATGGTTCACCATTGCTTGGCCAATGGCCTGACGATCGGCAGGCTGTGAAAACTCGGCCACGATACGGCCGGCGGACATGACGCCGATCCGGTCGGCCATGGCCATGACTTCGTCCAGATCCTCACTGATAAGGAGAACCGCTGCGCCACTATCCCGGGCCGCACGCAGGCGCTCCCTGACAGCTTCGGTCGCTTTAACGTCAAGGCCCCGGCTGGGGCTGTGGGCGAGGACGAGCTTGGGGGGATGGCTGAACTCCCGGGCGATGACCAGCTTTTGTGCGTTGCCCCCGGACAGCAGTGCCGATTTCTGTTTCAGCGAACGAACGCCCTGGACATCGAACTGCCGAACGGCTTCTGCCGCGTCCGCTTCGATGGCCCGGGTTTTCAGATACCAGAACGGGCCGTATCGCCCGGAATGGATGTCACCCAGGGCAAAGTTGTCGGCGATGGAGAGCGGGCCGGCAAGCGCAGAACCATAACGGTCCGCAGGAATGGCGGCGACACCGATGGCGCGGCGACGGGCGGCATCAAAGTCGGCCAGATCACCCTCTCCGATCAGCTCCATGGTGCCTTCGACATTCTCTGGAATGCCCATAAGGGCGTTTGCCAGTTCGCTCTGGCCATTGCCGCCGACGCCGGCAATGCCGTAAATCTCGCCCTTGTTCAGGGTCAGGTCCAGACCATTCAGGGCCCGGTGGCCACCGGTGCTGGAAAGACTTTTGACCTTCAGATAGGGCGCCCCGGGTGTATGTTCTACTCGCGAGACACTCTGTTCCGGGGCCGATTCGCCCACGGTCAGACGGACCAGTTCATCCACGGATACCGAATCGGGTTTCAGGCTTTCGATGGTTCGCCCCGAACGCATGATGGTTACCTGATCGGCATAGCGCAGCACGTCATTCATCTTGTGGGTCACGAGGATGACAGCAGCGCCCTCGCGGGCAAATCCCTGCACGGTAGTGAGCAGGCGTTCGGCTTCTTCCTCGGTAAGTACTGCGGTAGGCTCGTCCAGAATCAGTATCTTGGCGCCGGCCAGCAGAACTTTGAGAATTTCCACGCGCTGCTGTTCAGCGATGGCAAGTTGATCAATGCGGGCGTCGGGATCAATCCCGAATCCGATGCGGTCTGCCATGGCGCGGATGTCGTCAGACACCCGGCGCAGGCGTTCCCGGTAAAGTCCGCTGGTCTGGAGATGACTCAGGTTCAGCAGGATATTCTCGGCAACCGTGAAGGGCGTCACCAGCTTGAAATGCTGGTGAACCATGCCGATGCCGAGTTTCGCCGCTTCTTTCGGGCCTTTGAGTTTTACCGGGTTGTCATCAATGAACAGCGATCCTCCTTCGGGGCCATAGAGACCGGCCACGATGTTCATCAGGGACGACTTTCCGGCTCCGTTTTCGCCGAGCAGGGCGTGAACTTCGCCCCACCTAGCGGTGAAATCAGCGTCGGACAGAGCCTTGAAACCGTCGAAGGTCTTGCTGACGCTGCTCAGCTGGATCGCGTTCTGTTTACTCATTGCTGCGTAATCACTCCGTCAACAAACCAGTCCATCTGCCACAGGGCGCCATCGGATACGACTTCGCCTTCGGCCGCGCGAACGGTGCCGTTCTGATCAGTCAGCGGGCCGGCATAGATCTGCAGTTTGCCATTCATCAGCTTCTCGCGGGCTGCCATGATCTTGGCTTCTTCTTCCTCATCAACGTTCGGCCCACAGCAGGCGATATCGGTGCCGCCTTCTTTCATGGACAGCAGCGCACCATGAGGGGTTGGTACCCAGTTGCCGGCGATGATTTTCTCCAGCTCGGTTTTCAGGAAGCGGTCCCAGACCCAGACCGACGAGCACACAGTGGCCTTCGGTGCGAATTCGCGGAAATCACGATGGTGCCCTGTGCCGTAGACGCCGTTTTCCTGGGCGACCAGTTGCGGTGTCGGAGTATCGACGTGCTGGCCGATGACATCGGCACCCTGATCGATCAGGGCTTTGGTTGCAGAGCGCTCTTTGGTGGGATCGTTCCAGGCGCCGGTATAGACCACGGTAACGGTCGCGTCCGGGTTCATTTCCCGGGCACCCATGGCATAGGCGTTGATTGTCCAGTTGACGACGCCGAACGGGTTGGCGGCGACGAAGCCGAGCTTGCCGGATTCAGACGCTGCGCCGGCTGCCATGCCGCAAAGGTACTGGCTTTCGTAGGTTCGGCCATAGTACGACAGCAGGTTGGGACCGTTGGTGGTGCCGGAACCGTTCAGGAAGGCGACGTCCGGATAGTCTTCGGACAGTGACTTGAAGGTATCGGAGTAACCGAATGCCGTACCGATAATGATGTTGGCGCCACGCTTGATAAAGCGCTCGACGGCCGGACGGATGGCGGAAGCAGATTCCGGAACGCTTTCAACGTACTGGATCTTGATATCCAGTTCCTCTTCCAGGCGCTGGCGGGCTTCATCAAACGCCTGAGTCCAGCCGCCATCATTGGTCGGAGAGATATAGAGCATGGCGATCTTTGGTTCGTCTTTGAGGGTGAGGCCATCAGCGTGTGCGGTGTTGAACAGGCCCAGGTAACCGGCCAGTGCAAAGCAGGCACTGAGTATGAGTTTTTTCATCTTGGTAATTCCTTTGGTTGGGAAAGACGGTTTTACATCATGTGATTGATTCGGAAGACATTGCCTTCAGGGTCCAGCAGTACAGCCTGGTACCAGTTGTAATAAGTGGTGTAGGGCTCTTTGATGAGCGTTGCACCGGAGGCAAGGGCTTGGGGAACGTACTCGTCCACCTCTTCCTTGCTGTCCACATCAATGTTCAGCAGGAACTTGCATCCTTTAGTGTCCGAGTAGTCATCGAGCTTGAGCAGTTCGTAGGCGTCCAGCGCGTTGAAACCGATGCAGGAGCGCCCGGTATCCAAGCCGCGGAAGATGGGGGAGCGGATCTCAGGGATTTCCTTGAATCCGAACAGATCCCGGTAGAAAACGCTCAGGGCTTCTATATCTCTGGCGAAAACGTTGACGTAAGAGAGCGTGCCCATGTCAAGCCACCTCCTGAGTGCCACCAAAGGTGGTCTGTTTGACGAATTTGGACTTCAGGTGGTCGCCCGAGCTGACCGCCGGGTATTTGCCTTTGCCATCTTCGTCCAGGCAGCTGGGCAGGCAGTCGATCATGGCGTCGTAGTTTGGCTGGTGGAAAAAGACGATGGACTGGCGTGGCTCGGTGGCCTCGGCGTCCATCGGTGGATTGACGACACGGTGCAGGGTCGAGATCCATTGGTCATTGGTCCAGCGCATCATGAGGTCACCAATATTGACCGCAAAACTGTCTTCAACGTAAGGCACACTGACCCAGTCCCCTTTCTGGTTGCAGACCTGCAAACCACCCGGTGAGTTGTCGGGTTTGACAATAGTCAGGCTGCCATAGTCAGTGTGAGCGCCTGCACGCATCTGCCCCTCTTCAATGTTGGTTCCCATGTTGGGGTAGCTGAGGGTCCGCAGCATGCTGATTTCTTTGTCAATCTTGTCGTCGAAGAAATGCTCGTCCAGCTTCAGGGCCAGGGCGAAGATGCGCATGAGCGAGCGGGCCAGATGGCTCATGGCACCAAAATATTCAACATAAGCTTCTCGAAAGCCGGGAATGTTTTCAGGCCATACGTTGTGGGCGAAATGAGACCCCGCGTCTTCCCCAAGATGGTAATCGTCGTCTGGAACGCCGCTGGGGCCGATCGAGAAGGATTCTTTCAGATCACCTGGGGCGGCTTCATCCATCGAATAGGACAGGCTTTCCTCTGCGACTGCGCTGTAACCGCGAACCATGTCAGGTCTGGGACGATCCACTTTTCGTTTCTCGGCCATGGGCAGATTGAAAAACTTGCGGCTCAGTGCATAGACGCGATCCACCAACTCCGCGGGGATTCCGTGGTTGGTAATGACCAGGAAACCAATATCCTTACAGGCCCTGTCGACCTCCTTTGCCACCTGAGCCTTTCCTTCGGGAGTTCCTTCGAAATATGGGGCAAGGTCGATCGTTGGTACGTGTTGCAGCTGCATGGCACAACCTCCGTCAATTCAGTTTTGCGAGAAGGGCCCGGCTAAGAAAAGCAAAGGAGTCGTTCTCGCTCGCTGATTGACGTAGCAGCAAGCGTGCCATTTTTCGATTTTGTTAAAAAACAACTATTTAGCGGATTCTGAAAAAATGATATGGATCAAATGGTCTAAATTAGAGCGCATGGTTCTAGTTTGAGCCCAAATTAGGGGCAGGAGAGATGCGGGGGGAGAGCTCCGCTGCGTTCAGCGGGGGCGGATTCCGTCAAGGATGATCGTTTCGAGACTGCTGAGGGTTTCCTGGAAGAAGTCCGGGTCTTCCAGAGTTTTCCCTGCCACAGCTTCTACCTGCACGCGAAAGTCGGCGTAGTGCTGAGTGGTCGCCCACAATGAAAAAACCAGATGGTATGGCTCTACGGGCGCCAGCTTGCCCTGATCAATCCAGGTCTGGATAACCTCGATTTTGTTCTCTACCAGATCGTGCAGTGGTTGCTGCAGTTCGGTCAGCATCAACGGCGCGCCCTGCATGACTTCCATGCAGAACAGTCGGGATTCAGCGGGATGGTCCCGGGAAAACTCCAGTTTGACCCGAATATAATCCCGTATGGCTTCTACAGGGTCCTGCTCGACCGTGAATGCCCGGAGCGGTTTGAGCCACAAATCCAGCAGCTCCCGCAGCACGTTGACGTAAAGTTCTTCTTTATTGCTGAAGTAATAGAAGAGGTTGGTCTTGGAGACATCGGCCTGAAGGGCAATCTGGTCGATGCTGGCACCGTGCAGCCCGTATTGGGAAAAGGTGCTGAGCGCGGCGTCAAGAATGGTTGCCCGTTTCTTTTCACTGTTACGCAGCCGCCTGTTGAGCGACGCAGCGGAAGGAACCCGTTGTGGTTTCCGTTTGCTCTGGCTGGCTGTTTTCTCGCCCTTTCTGGTGACGCTCACGTATCTCTCCGCTGGATTGACTGCAGGCACATTCTAGCACCGGATTTTTCCTTGAATAGGCCTTTTGGCCGCCATGAACGGTATCGCCCCAAAAATGCCCGCCGTGCACAAACCGAGTGCTCTATTTCAGACCAAATGGTCTGTAATAGTTGTCATGAAAATCATAGAAAATTGATTTAAAACAATAAAAGCCATTCTGGCCGGTATTGTGCGTTGGTGTCAGGGAACGTGAGTCAACGATGGTGGCCTCTGGTTTGCGCCACCCGACCGGAAACATCAAGGAGAACCCCATGAGTGAGCAGATGAATATCGGCGTCTTCATTCCCATCGGCAACAATGGCTGGCTGATCTCAAAAAACGCCCCCCAATACATGCCGACCTTCGAGTTGAACAAGCAGATTACCCAGAAAGCAGAAAGCTATGGTTTCGACTTCGCACTGTCGATGATCAAGCTGCGTGGTTTTGGTGGTGAAACGGAATTCTGGGAGCACAACCTGGAGTCCTTCACGCTGATGGCGGGTCTTGCTGCTGTCACCAGTAAAATCCAGCTATTCGCCACTGCGGCAACCCTGACCATACCGCCGGCCATCGTTGCACGGATGGCATCCACCATCGATTCCATCTCCAATGGTCGCTTTGGAGTCAACCTGGTGACCGGCTGGCAGAAGCCGGAATACTCCCAGATGGGGCTATGGCCGGGCGATGAATTCTTTGGCTCCCGGTACGAGTATCTTGGTGAGTATGCCCAGGTGTTGCGGGATCTCTGGGCGACCGGCCACAGTGATTTCAAGGGTGAGCACTTCCAGATGGATGACTGCCGGGTGAGCCCCGTGCCGCAAGCCGACATGAAGGTTATCTGTGCCGGGCAGAGTGAGGCCGGCATGGCGTTCACCGCCAAGTATGCCGATTACAACTTCTGCTTCGGCAAAGGCGTAAACACACCGACTGCCTTCGCACCCACCGTGGAACGCCTCGTGAAGGCTACCGAGGAAGCCAAGCGAGACGTCAGTTCCGTGGCTCTGTTCATGGTGATTGCCGACAAAACCGATGAAGCGGCCCGGGCAAAATGGGAGTCCTACAAGGACGGTGTTGATGAAGAAGCCGTGGCCTGGCTCGGTGAGCAGGGTGCAGCAGACAAAAAGTCCAAATCGGACACCAACATCCGTCAGATGGCCGACCCGACGTCCGCAGTGAACATCAATATGGGCACCCTGGTGGGTTCCTACGAGAACGTCGCACGCATGCTGGATGAAGTGGGTACGGTCGAGGGTGTCAGTGGGGTGATGCTGACCTTTGACGATTTCGTTCAGGGCATTGAGGACTTCGGCAAGTACATTCAGCCGCTGATGAAAACCCGGGTACACATTAACCAGGAACTGGAGCAGGCGGTATGAGCATCGCAACTGAGCAATCGGGTTACGCCCTGAATACGGGTGCTGAACCGGTTCTGGAACTGCCAGGAAAACCTGAGCCCCTGAATGTCCGGGCCAGTGAGTCGGCGCTGGTGGTGGTTGATATGCAAAACGCCTATTCCACGATCGGCGGTTACCTGGATCGGGCAGGATTTGATGTCTCCACGACCGGTCCGGTCATCCAGCAGATCAAGAAAGCGATCACCGTGGCCCGGGCGGCGGGCATTCCGGTCATTTTTTTCCAGAACGGCTGGGATCCCGAATACGTGGAAGCAGGTGGCCCCGGTTCTCCGAACTGGTACAAATCCAATGCCCTGAAAACCATGCGCAAGGATCCGGAGCTTAATGGCAGCCTTCTTGCCAAGGGTACCTGGGACTATGACCTGGTGGACGAGCTCCAGCCTCAGCCAGGCGATATTGTTATTCCCAAACCCCGTTACAGCGGTTTCTTCAACACCTCGTTTGATAGCGTCTTGCGCAGCCGAGGCATTCGCAACCTAATTTTTACCGGGATCGCGACCAACGTCTGCGTTGAATCGACCCTGCGAGACGGTTTTTTCCTGGAGTACTTCGGTGTGGTGCTGGGGGATGCCACGCACCAGGCCGGCCCGGAGTTCATTCAACAGGCGGCGCTTTACAACATTGAAACGTTCTTCGGATGGGTGTCCACCACCGAAAATTTCTGCCAGACCTTCGGCGGTGCCAAAGGCGAGGCGGCAACGACTCTAACTGAAACCACCACTGCATAAACGACGGAGATACACCATGCCAAAAACTTCCATTATTCCCGAAGGTTCAGGAAAACCACTGGCCCCTTACGTCCCGGGCTCCATGGCCGACGGCGTTGTGTACGTTTCCGGGACCCTGCCGTTCGACAAGGACACCAACGTGGTTCATGTCGGCGATGCAGAAGCCCAGACCCGTCACGTTCTGGAGATTATCAAGAGCGTGGTTGAGGAAGCTGGCGGAACCATGGACGACGTTACTTTCAACATGATCATGGTTACCGACTGGGCCAACTACGCAGCGGTAAACAAGGTGTATGCGGAGTACTTCCCGGGAGAGAAGCCGGCCCGCTACTGCATTCAATGCGGTCTGGTTAAGCCGGATGCTCTGGTTGAAATCGCCAGTATTGCGCACGTAGGTAAATGATGACTGGCGCCGCAAGCCCACTCTACTGGGAAAGCCATGGCCCGGCCGACGGTGAGACCGTCGTGCTGAGTGCCGGGCTTGGCGGGTCCGGAAATTACTGGGCCCCCCAGTTGCCAGCTCTGACCAATCGTTACCGGGTGTTGGTCTATGACCACTTCGGCACCGGCCGCAGCCGGGGCGACGTCCCGGAATTCTATACGGTTGAGGCTATGGCCGCAGAACTGGGCGAACTGCTGGAAGAGCAGGCTGCCGAGCCTGTGCATTTCATTGGCCATGCCCTGGGCGGGCTGATCGGTCTGGAACTGGCCCGGCGTTCTCCGGAGCTGGTGGCCAGCCTACTGTTGATCAACGCCTGGTCAGAACCCAATGCGCATTCCCGCCGCTGCTTTTCGGTGCGCCGGAAGTTGCTGCTGCATTCCGGCCCCGAGGCCTATCTGGAAGCCCAGCCTCTGTTCCTGTTTCCACCCGTATGGATAGCAGCTAACAGTGAGTGGCTGGAGCAGGAGTCGACCCATATGCTGGCCAGTTTCCCGTCCCAGGCGAACGTTTTACGACGCATGGCAGCGCTTCAGGCCTGGCAGCCGGCTCCGCAGGAACTTGCTGAGGTGCATGCGGAGACGCTTGTGCTTGCGACTCGTGACGATGCATTGGTGCCCTGGACCTGTTCCCAGAAGCTGGCAGGCCGTCTGCCCAATTCTGGCATTCGGCTTCTGCCGGAGGGTGGCCATGCCGTCAACGTCACAGAGGTCGAACGGTTCAACGAACTGATGCTGGACCACCTCCGAAAACATCGTCTGCCCGCAGAGGCGTTAACCACTCAGGAGGCCCTATGAGCCAACAACTTGATGAAACGGCCCTCGGCCACCTGTTTACCGAGGCCCGCACCCACAACGGCTGGATGGAGAAGGCGATCCCGGATGACACGCTTCGGGCGTTGTATGACCTGGTAAAAATGGCTCCGACGTCAGCCAACTGCAGCCCGGCCCGGTTCGTGTTTGTTCGAACTGCTGACGGTAAGCAGAAACTGTCGCCTTGCCTGTCCAGCGGTAATCTAGATAAAACTATGAACGCCCCGGTCACCGTGATCGTGGCTCATGATGAAGAGTTCTACGAGCAACTGCCGGAGCTGTTTCCCCATGGCGATGCCCGTAGCTGGTTTACCAGCAGCCCGGAAATGGCGTACGAAACCGCGTTTCGCAACAGTTCGATGCAGGCCGCCTACCTGATAATGGCGGCCCGATCGCTGGGCCTAGATACCGGGCCGATGTCCGGCTTTGATCCCGGAAAGGTCAATGAGGCGTTCTTCGCCGGAACCACCTGGAAAGTCAATCTTCTGATCAACCTTGGCTACGGCAACCCGGAAAAGTTGTATGGCCGTTTGCCCCGTCTGGAATTCGACAACGCCTGCCGATTGGCGTAAGGAGAGAGTTATGAAACCTCAACCGCAACTTCGTGAGGTGCTTGCCATGCCGCCGCTCGTGGATAAGCAGTCGTTCCGCAACGCCATGTCGACCCTGGCTGCAGCGGTCAGTGTTGTTACCACCGATGGTCCTGGTGGCCGCGCTGGCTTCACCGCCACGGCGGTCTGCAGCGTTTGTGACGAGCCGCCCACCTTGTTGGTGTGCCTGAACCGCGGCGCTTCGGTGTACGACACTTTTCAGCAGAATGACAGCGTCTGCGTCAACACGCTGGCAGAGCATCAGTCCGACTTATCGAACCTGTTCGGCAGTAAAACGACCATGGACCAGCGCTTTGCCGGTGCGCAGTGGAGCGCGGCAGTCACCGGTGCACCGGTCCTGGAAGGCGCGCTGGTAAGCTTCGACTGTACCGTTAACAAGCGGGTGAGCGTGGGTACTCACGATATTCTCTTCTGTGAGGTCGTTCATGTTCGCCAACAGGATGAGGTTGGTGGCCTTGTCTACTTTGATCGGGGATACCATCGCCTGACAGACAAGTGACGCGGCCCGATTGCTGTCCGGTGAACGGCTGACCGGACAGCATGGGGGTCAGCTCATAAGTTTTTCCGCCATCCTGTTCTGTTCCTCAATGATGTGAGGCAGGGAGCGGGTCAGCAGGTGGCCTTCTTCAATCACCACGCGGCCGTTGATGATGCTCCAGTTGACCCGGGGTGGGGTACAAAACACCAGGGAGGCCAGTGGATCGCTCTGGCCACCAGCCATTGCGATATCATCGGTACGGAAGGCCACGATGTCCGCGCAGTAGCCCGACTGGATTCGCCCCAGGGCATCATCCCGGCCGAGAACCTCTGCGCCACCACGGGTAGCGACCCGCAACGCCTCCCGCGCGGTTATGGCGCCGGGTTCCTGATCCCTTACCCGGGCTGACAGCATGGCCAGGCGCGCCTCGTCTAGCAGATTGCCACTATCATTTGAGGCACTGCCATCCACGCCGAGTCCCACCTTTACGCCGGCATCGAGCATTTTTCGGACTGGCGCTATGCCAGAGGCAAGGCGCATGTTCGAGCAGGGGCAATGGGCGACTCCCGTGCCAGTTCGGGCGAATAGTGCGATGCCCGGTTCGTCCAGGTGAACACAGTGGGCATGCCAGACATCTTCGCCGACCCAGCCCACGTCTTCCGTAAATTCTGTGGGCGTCATGCCGTAGCGTTCCTGGCTGAAGGCGAGATCCTTCCAGTTTTCCGCGGTGTGAGTGTGTAAGCCCACCTTCAATGACCTGGCCATGGTGGCTGCTTCGCGCATCAGATCGGTGGTTACGGTAAAGGGAGAACAGGGTGCCAGTGCTACCCGGGTCATGGCATCCGGGAGGTGATCATGGTGCGCTTCCACGATTCTCAACATATCCCGGAGGATGGCGTCTTCGTCCTGTTCCACCAGTTCATCCGGTGGTAGCCCTCCCTTGCTTTGGCCAAGGCTCATGGCACCGCGGGCGCCATGGAAACGGATACCCATTTCCGCGGCCGCCTGAAAGCTGTCGTCCAGTGTGATGCCGTTGACATGCAGGTAGGCGTGGTCGGCGGCTGTAGTGCATCCCGAGAGCATCAGCTCTGCCATTGCGGTCCGGCTGGCGGCCCGTTGCATCGCCGGGGTGATGTTTCGCCAGACCGGGAACAGAGCACTCAGCCAGTCGAACAGCTCGCCATTCTGTGCGGCGGGTAGCGCCCTGGTCAGGGACTGGAACATGTGGTGATGGGTATTGATCAGTCCGGGGATCACCACATGGCCCTTCAGGTCTATGGTGCGGTCTGCGGAATCGGGGCAGTCGGCAGCCCGACCAACCGCCTCAACACGGTTATTGTGGATCAGAATATACCCGTTTTCGATCTCTCTGTTGTCATCGTCCATGGTGGCGATGACCTGGGCATTCTTCAGTAAAAGGGTGTCTGTCATTGCTGGAATCTTCTTGCTGGTAAAGGGTGCTGAAGGTCATGCAAGAGTAATGCCTTGCTCACCGCGGTGAAAGGCTGACTCTATGGTCAATAAAATAGCAGAGCGCACTTCATTGATGCATTAAATAGGGTTGATTGCTTATTTAAGGGCATTTTGAGGGCTTTTTTTATGGCACGTCAGTTGCAAATAACCTGACCATTTGGATAACTAAATCAGAAGTTTTGCAGGAGAAGGCATGCCGGACGAGAGCCAGGAAATACCCGTCATTGATTTCGGGCCGTTTTTGAACGGGACCAGAGCAGAGCGCCAGGTGGTGGCGGAACAGATGCGCCGGGCCAGTCAGGACTGGGGGTTCTTTTACCTGTCTGGCTGCGGGATGCCAACGGAGCAGCTGGAAGCGGCATTCTCCGGTGCCAAGTCATTTTTTGACCTGCCACTGGTGGAGAAACAAGGGGTTGCCTGGTTCAGTCCGGAAAGTAATCGAGGTTATGTGGGCATTAAACGGGAGAAGCTTGATCCCGCCCGTCCGGGTGACTTGAAAGAGGCGTTCAACCTGGCGCCGGAACGGCCGGGTCTGGACAGTCACAAGAATCTCTGGCCCAAGAGTCATCCCCGTTTCAAGAGCGTTATGACAAGGTTCCTCGGGGAATGCATTCATACCGCTGATCGGGTTCTGGAAGCCTTCGCCCTGGCGTTGGATCAACCCGAGGATTTTTTCAAGGATGCCCACAGCGAACACGACCATACCCTACGGCTGTTGCATTACCCGCCACTGCCTGAAGGATTCGAGCCGGAAAACGGTGAAAGCCGCGCCGGAGCTCATACCGACTACGGCAGCATAACCCTGTTATTCCAGGATGATGTAGGCGGTCTTGAGGTCTGTACTCGTTCGGGAGAATGGATCCTTGCGACGCCGATACCCGGCACCGTCGTGGTTAATACCGGTGACCTGATGCACCGTTGGACCAACCATGTCTTCTGCTCTACACCGCATCGGGTCAATGTGGCTCCAGAGCACCGTTCTCGGGACCGTTACTCCATTGCCTTTTTCTGTCACCCCAACAAGACATCGGAAATAGCCTGCATCGAGAGTTGTGCCACGGCCGACAATCCCCCGATCTACGCGCCCATCTGAGGGTTGGCAGACAAACGTGAAAAATAGCCCAAAAACACTCCCAACCTATTGAACTACCGTTTTTTTGGTCACCCGAACCCGAGTTCATGTCATTCTGACCGATAAAAGTAACTCAGCCTTGTTGTCGGCCCCGCAGACTCTACTCGACTGGGGACTGACCTTAGCGGATGCGGATTGGCTGGAAGACGCCGTGCCGAAGACCCGGCTGATGTCGAGTGAAGATGCTACGGTGTTGTGGGGCGCTCGGCACCAGCTTTTTAAAAGCCGGTCGCCGGTCACAACAGACAGCAAGGGTGTCTGCCAGGGCGACAATACGCTGAGGGCCTCCGGTCTCTGAAGAAGCGAGGAGTTACCTGTCTCAGTGAAAGGAGAAGTTCCTTAGCTGGCCTCGGAATCCGCGTGATGTTGCCTATTGATCTGGTGCAAACCTGGCTAATGTGTAACTGACGCTTGTCTATATGATTAGCTTGCGATTTACTGTTACTGAATCGTCAATAGCAGGACAGTGACATGGCCCCGCACTCCCCTCGAGATCAGTTTCCTCTCACCAATGCCCGGGTAGCAAGGCGCTGGCGTAAGTTGTTGGATGAGCGCCTGAAAGATTTGGGGGTTACCCAAGCTCGCTGGTTCACCATGGTCTGCCTGCAGCGTGGTGGTGGAGGATTGACCCAGCGGGAGTTAGCCCGCTTGATGACCATCGAGAATCCGACATTGGTCCGCCTGCTTGACAGCCTCGAGGAGCAGGGTCTGATTGAGCGCCGGCCCAGTGAGCGTGATCGGCGCGCCAGGCTGCTTTATCTTACCAATGCCGGTGAGCACTTTATGAGCGAACTGAATGAGCGGGCGAATGTCTTGCGAGAGGAGATGCTGAAAGGCATTGAAAATACCGACCTGGAAGTCGCCCTGCGTGTTTTTGAGCGGGTTATGGAAAATTCCGCCAACCTCAAAAATTCCTGAATCCGAGACATTTTTCAGGCAGCGAGCGAGAAGATTAGAACTGGAGCGTTCTGCACATTACACCGTTGCAGGACAATTCCATCACGGCTAGCTGTCAATCATTACTTGTGTTACGTTTAGTTTATACTGAACAGATTGAACAAGTTGTGCGGACAGCCGTCTCATCATTTCTGGCCGGCGACCAAAAAGTCGCCGTACGGAAGGTATGTCAGCATCCGGGAGCAAGTTCTTTTACATCCGGTTCAACCCAGCTTTGACAGAGGAATCTTCAGTGAAATCTGGATGTTGCAGAAAGCGTTACCGGAATTGGTGCTCAGGTCTGTTGCTGGGTTCTCTTGTGACATCAGCTTCCGCTGAAGGCCTGCTGTCCCTGAAAGTGGAAAACGATGCGTTTTCCGCCGGCGGCGATGGTCAATATACCAACGGCGTAGAGGTGATCTGGGCCTTTGAGCCCGCCGATCAACACTGGACCCGTCGTCTTGCGGATATTATTCCGGGCTGGTCTGGCAGTAGTCTTGCCGGCGCAACGTACCGGCTGGGGCAACAGATGTATACGCCGGAAGATATAGAGGTTGAAGCGCTTATTAAAGATGACCGTCCCTATGCCGGCCTTTTGTTTGGCGGGGTTTCGCTACTGAGCGAAAGGGAGCACGGTGGCTTGCGTTTGGCAGACAGCCTGCATATCGACGTGGGCATCGTAGGCCCGGCCTCCGGCGCTGAGGTGGGTCAACGAAATTTCCATGAACTTATTGCGGCAGACAAGCCGAGGGGTTGGGATAACCAGCTTGATAACGAGCCAGTTATCAATTTCGGTTATGAACGTGCCTGGTTTATGAAGCAAAACTTCTCTGGGCTGACCATTGAATATGGGCCGTCTGCCGGGTTTGCGCTCGGCAACCTGTATACCTACGCTTCCGGCGGCCTGGGGTTTCGTTTGGGAGAGGGGCTTGAGCGTAGTTTCGGCATTCCGTCAGTCGCTCCTGCACAAGGCGGGCAATCCTCTTTTCGGCGGGATCAGGGCTTTAGCTGGTACGTCTTCGCTGCCGTTGAAGGGCGCTATATGGCACACAACCTGCTGCTCGACGGCAACAGTTTCGAGGACAGCCACTCCGTTGATAGTCGCGAATGGGTTGGCGACGCCCAGGTGGGTGCGGCATTGACCTGGGATCGCTGGCAGATCGCTTACACCTACCTGTGGCGAAGCGAAGAATTCAAGGAAAAGGACGGCGTCGATCAGTTTGGATCGATCGTTCTGTCTACCTGGTTATAAACGAAGGCATGGATCGAACGGTTTTTGAGTCTTTGGCCCATTCAGAGGTTAGTTATATGGAAACAGAGAAGAGTTTGATGGTGCGTCTATTTGGGGCCCGCATGCTGCCCATGTGGTTGGCGGTTCTTTTGCTGGCTGGTTGTGACAACTCCTCCGGTCAGACAAAGGCTGAACGGTCTGCGCCGCCGCCTCCAGAAGTCGGCGTTGTTGAGGTGCAGCCGCAGCGTGTGAATCTTTCAATGGAACTGCCGGGCAGAACCGCCGCTTACCGTATCTCGGAAGTGAGGCCGCAAGTCACGGGCATTTTGCAGGAGCGCTTGTTTGAACAGGGCGCCCAGGTCAAAGCAGGTGAGGTCCTCTACCAGATCGACCCCAACCGATACCGTGCTGCCCATCAGCGGGCCCAGGCAGAACTGGAGCGCGCACAGGCCGAATTGCGACAGGCGCAGCGGGAGTGGGCACGTACGTCAGACTTGTTTGAGAAGAATGCGGTCAGCAAGCGTCAACGTGATGAAGCGCTATCGGCCTTGGAGGCAGCCCGGGCGGATGTCTCCCGATCCCAGGCGATGCTCGAAACGGCGGGTATCGAGCTGGCGTATACCGAGGTCAAGGCTCCCATCGCCGGGCGCATTGGCCCGACACTGTACACGGAGGGTGCGCTGGTGACCGCCAATCAACCCCAGATCCTGGCGCGCGTTGTGCAGCTTGATCCCATGTATGTCGATATTCAGCTACCGGTCGAAAAACTGGCTCGAATTCGGTCGTCTCTGAAGGAGGGCGCGGCTTCTGAGGCCGGCCCAAATGAAGCCGAGACTGTTTTGTTGCGCGAAGACGGCACCCCCTATCCGCATAAGGGACGCGTTGACGTTACGGATGTAACCGTCAACCAAAGCACCAGTTCTGTCACGGTGAGAGCCGTCTTCCCCAATCCGGACGAAGACCTTCTGCCTGGAATGTACGTGCGCGTTCGTCTGAGTGAGGGAGTTCGGGAGAACGCCATTCTGGCGCCGCAGCAGGGCGTGAGCCGTAATCCGCAAGGAGAGGCCACCGCGTTGCTGGTCAACCCGGAGGGTGAAGTTGTCGCCCGCCAGTTAGAGGCAGAGCGGGCCATTGGTGCATTCTGGCTGGTGGAGAAGGGGTTGGAACCGGGAGATCGTCTCATCGTCTCCGGTCTGCAGAAGGTTAGGCCAGGAGCCAAGGTGAAGCCGGTTGCCGCAGATATTCCATTACATCCCACCCAAAACCAGCAAGCCAGTGGCACGAATAGTCCGAAGAAGAACGCCTCCGACGAGGAGGGCCCCGCACAATGATCAATTTCTTCATTTCCAGGCCCGTTTTTTCCTGGGTTCTGGCCATTGTCGCCATGCTGGCGGGTATCATGGCGATCTTCGTTTTGCCGGTCCAGCGGTATCCGTCGGTGGCACCGCCGGCGGTGGAAATTCAGGCCGATTATCCTGGCGCCTCGGCGGACACCGTGTCCAATACGGTGGTTCAGGTCATTGAACAAGAGATGACCGGCCTCGACAATCTGCTCTATATGGGGTCGACAGCGGATTCCTCAGGCCACGCTACGGTTACTCTCACCTTTGCGGCGGGCACCGATCCGGACATTGCCCAGGTCCAGGTGCAGAACAAGCTCAAACTGGCGGAACCGCGACTCCCGGAAGTGGTGCGCCAGCAGGGGATCAGCGTCGAGAAATCCAGCACCAGCTTTCTGATGGTAATGGCATTCGTCTCTACCGACGGTCGTCTCAGCAAGCTGGATATCGCCGATTTTATCAGCTCCGAGTTAGCCGAACCCATCGGACGGGTAACCGGTATCGGCAGCGTGCAGGTTTTCGGCTCTGAATATGCGATGCGGATTTGGCTGGACCCTTCGGCGTTGACCAATTACGGCCTGACCGTCGCCGACGTGAGCGCCGCCATCGAGGCGCAAAACGCCCAGGTCACCGCCGGTCAGCTCGGCGGGCTGCCCGCAGTCGAGGGCCAGCAGCTCAATGCCACGGTCACCGCCCAGACCTTGCTCACCTCAACCGAAGAGTTCCGCAACATCCTGCTCAAGAGTATGCCCGACGGGTCCCGGGTGCGCCTGGGGGATGTTGCCCGCGTTGAGCTGGGCGGCGGTGCAGTCCAGATTGACACTTTCTACGATGGCGAGCCGGCTGCCGGCCTTGGCATCAATCTGGCGCCGGGTGCCAACTCGCTTGCGGTCACAGAGGCTGTTAAAGCGCGGCTCCAGGAGCTCGAGCCCTATTTTCCCGAAGGGGTGGAGATTCGGTACCCCTACCAGACGGCCCCTTTCGTGGAGGCCTCCATCGACGCGGTGGTCACAACCATCATCGAGGCAATCGCCCTGGTGGTCCTGGTCATGCTCGTATTTCTCCAGAGTTGGCGGGCTACCCTGATACCAGCGATCGCAATCCCGGTGGTGCTGCTGGGCACGTTTGCGATCATGGCGGCCTTCGGCTTTTCCATCAACATGCTCACTCTCTTCGGTCTCGTATTGGCGATCGGCCTTCTGGTGGATGACGCCATCGTGGTGGTGGAGAACGTCGAGCGGGTGATGCATGAGGACGGCCTGGGCCCGATGGAGGCGACGCGTAAGTCCATGGGGCAGATTGCCAGCGCGCTGATTGGCATCGGTGTGGTGCTGTCTGCTGTTTTTATTCCGATGGCCTTCTTTCCGGGCTCCACGGGGGCCATCTATCGACAGTTTTCTTTGAGTATTGCCGGTGCCATGGTGCTTTCGGTGCTGGTGGCTCTGATTCTGAGCCCCATGCTGTGTGGTCGGATACTCAAGCCCACGCACGAAAGAACCTTGCTGCAAAAGCTGTTCGGCTGGTTTGAAGCAGGCCTGGGGCGACTGACCCGGGGCTATGTCCGGCTGGTTGGCCATACGGCGCGCCACGCCTGGCTCTACACATTGGCGTTCCTGGGCATCGTTGTCCTGGTGGCCGTTCTCTTTGTGCGGTTGCCCGGCGGGTTCCTGCCCGCGGAGGACCAGGGGTTCGTCGTGTTGCAGTATCAGTTGCCCTCCGGTGCGACCCAGCAGCGCACAATCGATACCATTGAGGTTATCGAAGATTACCTTATGGAGCAGGATGAGGTGCAGGGCCTCTTCACAATCGCGGGTTTCAGCTTCGCTGGCCGGGCGCAGAACGCGGGACTGGCGTTCGTCAATCTCAAGCCATGGAGTGAGCGCGATCCCGAGACGCAAAGCGCCGGCGCCATCATTCAGCGGGCGAACCGGGCGCTTGCCGGGCTGGTGCGTGATGGGCGGGCTTTTGCTTTCAATTTGCCACCGATACCGGAATTGGGGCAGGCCCTGGGCTTTGAATTGCGCTTACAGGATCGGGGTGCCATCGGGCATGAAGCGCTCATGGCAGCGCAAGGTCAATTGCTGCAGTTGGCGGCCGAAAGCCCCGTGCTGGCGAGTGTGCGTCCCAACGGTTTGGCGGACAATCCCCGCTACAAAGTGGACATTGATCACGAAAAGGCACAGGCCCTTGGCATAGAGTTGTCCGAGATCAGTCGACTTCTGTCGGTGACCTGGGGCTCGCAATACGTTAACGATTTTCTCCATGAGGGGCGGGTCAAGCGGGTCTATGTTCAGGGTGATGCCCCTTTCCGGATGCTGCCTGAGGATTTTGAGGCGTGGTATCTGCGAGCCGCTAACGGAGAGATGACCCCGTTGAGCGAAGTGACGAACGGACGCTGGGAGTATGGCTCACCGCGCCTTGAGCGTTTCAACGGTGTTCCGTCCCGCCAGATTCAGGGTGAGCCGGCACCGGGGTACAGTACCGGTGAGGCCATGGCGGAGGTCGAACGTTTGATCGCTCAACTCCCGGACGGTGTGGCCGGAGCCTGGAGCGGCCTGTCCTATCAGGAGCGCCAGGCCGGTGCCCAGGCATCCCTGCTTTACGCGCTGTCGGCACTGGTGGTGTTTCTGGCGCTCGCCGCGCTCTACGAAAGTTGGACCATACCCATTTCCGTGATGCTGGCGGTGCCCTTGGGCGTACTCGGGGCGGTACTTGCAGCGATGGTTCGCGGGCTTCCTAACGACGTCTTCTTCCAGGTTGGCATTCTGACCACCGTTGGTGTGACTGCGCGCAACGCTATACTTCTGGTGGAGTTCGCCCGAACACTCGAGGAGCAGGGAATGAAGCTGATTGAGGCAACCAAGGAAGCGGCGCGAGTGCGCTTGAGGCCGATTCTGATGACATCGGTTGCTTTCGGCATGGGTGTGTTGCCGCTTGCTTTCGCCAGTGGAGCCGGTGCAACCACCCGTATTGCGATAGGAACGGCGGTTCTCGGCGGCATGATTTCGGCAACGATACTGGCGACGTTCTTTATTCCACTGTTCTATGTGGTGGTCCGCCGTATCACGGATTTTCTGAGTGGCTCCAGAGACCAGGATGACTCGGCTGCGGCCGCTCCCGGACGTGCAGACGGAGGTGTGGCTGATGACCGTTAAGGTATTGCTGGCCACTGTGATGGCGTTGTCACTTGGTGGCTGCTCACTCGCGCCGACTGTTGAGAAACCCGAGCCGTCGGTGCCGGAAAACTGGTCTTCCGCACGACTTTCGGCGAACGAGAAACTCCCCCTGGATTGGTGGCGTGGCTTTGGCGATCCGGCGCTTGTCACCCTTGTTGAAGAGGCGCTTGGTGCCAACAGCGACCTGCAACTTGCTGCTGCCAGGGTCGCCGAAGCACGGGCGCGCCTTACCGGGCAGCAGGCGGAACAATATCCGCTTCTGGAGGTAGAGGGCTCTGCGGTGCGCCAGGGGCCGAGTGAGGAGGTGGTCAACAGCGCTGGTGGTGGTCAACCCTTCAACGATATCCAGGTCGGTGGGGTGCTATCGTACGAGCTGGATCTTTGGGGGCGGCTTGCGAATGCCAGCGAAGCAGCCCGGGCGCGTCTCCTGGCCAGTGCAGCGAATCGCGAGGCCGTGCGACTAGCCGTGATTGGTGAGGTAGCCAATGGTTACTTCAATTTGCGTGCGCTTGATCGTCAGATCGACATCACCGAACGCACCGTGTCATCCCGCCGCGAATCGGTCGCCCTGCAACGGGCCCGGTCCGAAGGAGGCGAGGTTAACGAGTTGGTCCTGCGGCAGGCTGAAGCCGAGCTTGCAGCCGCTGAATCCGAACTTCCGAGGCTTCGCCAGCAGCACGCCCTTCAGCGAAACGCCTTGGCAGTGCTTCTGGGGCGAGATCCACAACAGATTGTACGGAGTGATATTTCCGTGGCGGATACCATTGGTGAGATGAATGTTCCGGGCAGCGTCCCTGCCGGCCGGCCGGCGGATCTGATGGTCCGCCGACCTGACATTGCGGCAGCCGAACAGGAGTTGATAGCGGCCAACGCCGAAATCGGTGTTGCCCGGGCGGCGTTCCTGCCCAGGATTTCGTTTGAGGGCCTGCTGGGCCTGCGAAGTGCCTCCGGTGGCGACTTGTTCCAGGGCTCCGCATCCACTTGGCAGTTGGGCGGCTCGTTAGTCGGCCCGTTGCTGGACTTTGGGCGTTCCGAGGCACTGGTCAATCAGGCGGAGGCGCGTCAACGCCAGGCCCTGATTGCGTATCGTCAGGCCATTCAAGTGGCGTTTCGGGAGGTGCTCGACGCTATGGCCGGGGTGCGTGGTACCGAAGATCGCTTGGAAGCGCAGGCCCGGCAGGTAGCAGCACTGCGAAGCACAACTAAACTTGCGCGATTGCGCTTTGAGGGGGGCGCGTCCAGTTACCTGGAGGTGCTGGACGCTGAACGAAGCCTGTTTACAACCGAACTTGATCTCGTGGAAACGCGGCGTGATCAATTGCAGTCAACGGTTAATTTGTATCGAGCTCTGGGCGGGGGTTGGCAGAGTTCGTTACAATCTTCTGATTATGCAAACACTGACTGATTCAGACAGGCGTTTTATTGAGCGCCTCGGTCTTCAGGCTCAATCTGAAGGCTTTTCCCGCATCGCTGGCCAACTTTGGGCGACACTTATCGTGTCGGATGGTCCCGTCAGCTCATCGCAGCTTGTGGATACGTTGCGCGTCAGTAAGGCGAGCGTCAGTACGAATACGTGCTTTCTTGAAAGACTCGGCATTGTTGAACGTCGAACAATGCCGGGTGAACGCCAGGATTTTTTCGCGATTCGTCCCCATCCTTACGCTGCCTTGGTGGAAGGGCAGATAGAACGGCTCGAGGCCAGAAAGGAGGTGATTGCCGAAGCCAAGGCAACCATTACCAATGAACAAACGCTTGCCAAGCTGACTGATCTCGATCAGTTCTACACTCTGTATTATGAGAGCTCCAAAGACCTTCTGAAGCAGCTGAAATCTCAAGTCCGAGGTCATAAAACAAAATAAAACCAAAGGAGTAGGCTCGAGCTTCATCCGGGCCTGAATGAAACGCTGGCTATGTCAGAGCAACCCCCGTCGGTGTTACTGAAAGGAGGGCCTGGACCGTTCTCACCGTTTGGAATGCCTTGTCAACGGTTCTAAACAAAGCAGGCTCGTCAATTTGTCTCTTGCAAACCTACCTACTGATAGGTAAATTACGTGTCGTATGCTTAATGACCAACAGAGGTAATCAATGAAAATTTACGACACTGAAGGCTTTCCCAACCCGCTACGGGTTCGCATCGCCCTGGCAGAAAAAGGCGCAACGAATAAGGTGGAATTCGTCCCGGTCGATGTCATGGGTGGGGAGCACCGTTCCGATGCGTTCAAGACGAAAAACCCGGATGCCACCGTGCCCATGCTGGAACTTGACGACGGCACCTGCATCGCCCAGTGCAATGCCATCACTGAATATATCGACGGTGTCTTTGATGGTCCGTCCCTTATGGGTACAACCCCAGCGGAGCGTGCCCGTATCGCAATGATGAATCTGCGGGCAGAAAACGGTCTGATGAATGCCGTGGGTGCCTATTTCCATCACGCGACCCCGGGGCTTGGTCCGGATCTGGAAACCTGGCAGTGTGCTGAATGGGGTAATAAACAGAAAGAAATTGCCAGCGCAACCATGGCCTACCTTGACAGCGTTCTGGCGGACAATGAGTTTCTCGCAGGCGACAGCTTCTCGGTCGCAGACATCACCGCCTTTGCCGGCCTGGGGTTTGCGGATTTCGCGAAGGTTGACATTCCCGAGTCCCTGACCAATCTCCAGGCCTGGCGCGCAAAAGTCGCAGCCCGTCCTTCAATTGCCGGGTGATCCGATACCCTCGGGTTTCATGCAAGCGCGGAAAACATGAAGGCCAAAAAGGGAGGAATATCATGGAGATTAATGCAGATTTCTCCAAACCGGTGGTTATGCATTCCGACCAGATTGAATGGCAGCCCTCGCCCATGAAAGGCGTGGAGCGGCGCATGCTGGACCGGATCGGGGAGGAAGTTGCCCGCGCCACGACCATCGTTCGTTATGCGCCGGGGAGTCATTTCTCGGCACATACCCACACCGGTGGAGAAGAATTCATCGTACTCGATGGCGTGTTCCAGGACGAGCACGGTGACTTCCCAGCGGGCAGCTATGTGCGCAACCCCCCAACCACGTCACATATTCCGGGCTCTGAAACGGGCTGCACGATATTTGTGAAACTGTGGCAGTTCGACCTGGCCGACCGGACCCAGTTGAGCAAGAATATGGAGGCCGGGCTGGGGGTCCCGGTGGGCGGCGTTGCCACCACAAAGCTGCATGAGGACGATCGTGAGATCGTGACCTACAGCCAGCTCGATGCGGGGGCGACACTGACCTCTGAGGCGCCCGGCGGAATCGAGCTGCTGGTGATCGAAGGTTCGGTCACCAGGGATGGCGAGATGCTGGCCAGGCATGACTGGCTGCGCCTCCCTGAAGGACACAGGTTGTCCGTGGCGGCCGGGGACGGCGGCGCCAAGATCTGGATGAAAACGGGGCACCTGCGATTTGCCGGGGCACCGAGGGTATAAGGCCCGGCAATAGCGGGATTGCAAAGGCAAACAGGTGAATAACCATGAACCGTGATACCAGAACAGCCCTGATGGACCTTGCCGAGCACACCGTTCGGTCACGGGGCTTTGACGGGTTCAGCTATGCGGATCTGGCTGAGGCCATCGGCATTCGAAAGGCCTCGATCCATTATCATTTCCCCACCAAGGCGAAGCTCTCCGAAGCCTTGATCGAGCGCTATCAGACCAGTCTGCAGCAGGGTCTGACCGAGATAGATGCAGCCCATGCCAGCGCCGGCGCGCGCCTCAAGGCACTCATTGCCCTGTACCGCGGGGCCTTACATGATGGCCAGACCGTGTGTCTGTGTGTTGCCTTTTCGACCTGCCGCGAAAGCCTGTCCGACACCGTCATTGCCAGAGTCGGCGCCGTTCGCGCAATGGTTCTGCAGTGGATTACGGCAACGTTTGAACTGGGGCACAGGGATGGATCCGTCTCGGCCATCCTGGGTCCCGCCGATGAAGCGCAGGCGACCCTGGCGATGCTGGAAGGAGCCCACCTTGCCGCGCGCACCGAAGAAGACCTCGCCGTGTTTGATGCCGCAACGCGACTGCTGCGCGCCCGCTGCCAGTAACGACGGGACAGGAATCGCGCTTTGAGCGAGCGATTAAATTCGTGTTCGCTCACGTGGCGACATTTCCTGTGAGCTTTGGTCGATGTCTACCCGTACATAATCGCTACGCAAATTGACTCATAACGAGCGAAAAGGAGCAAACAGATGATGAGCACCCTGAAAACAGCACTGGCAGCAGCCACGCTGTCACTCACTGTTGCCAGTACGCAGGTACTGGCAGAAACGCAAACCAGAACCATTGAGTATCAAGTCGGCGACGAGACCTTTACCGGCTACATGGCCTGGGATGATGAATTCGGGCAAAAGCGCCCGGGGGTTCTGGTGGTCCATGAATGGTGGGGGCACAATGAATTCGCCCGGAATCAGGCGGAACGGCTTGCTTCCGCCGGCTATACAGCGTTTGCGCTGGATATGTATGGCTCTGGCAAACAAGCCGACCATCCCGATACTGCCCAGAAATTCATGCAGGAAGCCACCAGGGACATGGACCAGGTTAAGGCACGCTTCATGAAGGCGATGGACATCCTGAAGAACCACGAAAGTGTTGATGGGTCCCGAATTGCAGCACAAGGTTACTGCTTTGGCGGTGCCGTTGTTCTCAACATGGCGCGCATGGGTGTCGATCTGGACGGCGTTGTCAGCTTCCACGGTGCGCTCGGCAGCCTCCTCCAGGCTGAACCCGGGTCCGTAAAAGCCAGGGTCCAGGTGTATACCGGCGGTGCCGACAAGCTGGTCCCCTCGGATCAGGTGGCGAGCCTGGTCAAAGAGATGCAGGATGCCGAAGTCGATCTGACACTGGTGAGCTTCCCCGGAGTGCTGCACTCATTCACCAACCCGGGCGCCGACAGGATCGCCGAAAAGTTTGGTATGCCGGTTGGTTACGACGAAGAGGCTGCCGCCCGCTCCTGGGAGGGCGCTATGCGTTTCTATAAGGCCATCTTCGCCGAGTAACACAAGCGCATGCAAAAAAAACCGAAACCGGCAGTATTTACAGTGAATTCTGGAATACCAACCGAAATGCATGAGGAGGTGCAACATGGCAACTGAGAGTTTACCGCGGTTCAATGATGACAATCGTCCAGGCTACAAGTCGCTGGGCAACTCGGGTCTGTTCGTCTCCGAACTGTGCCTGGGCACCATGACCTTTGGCGGTGATGAGGACATCTGGGGGCTGATCGGCCAGTTGCAGCAGGAACAGGCCGACGAACTGGTGAAGATCGCCCTGGAAGCGGGGATTAACTTTATCGATACCGCCAACATCTATGGCTTCGGGGCCAGCGAGCGCATCGTCGGCCAGTCCCTGAAGAACCTCGGCGTTCGCCGGGAAGATGTCGTGCTGGCCACCAAGGTGCTCGGCCCGATGGGCGAGGGCCCCAATGCCCGTGGCGCTTCCCGCGGCCACATCATGAATGAATGCAAGGCGAGCCTGGCGCGCCTGCAAACGGATTATATCGACCTGTACCAGATCCACGGTTTTGACCCGGCCACCCCGATCGAGGAAACCCTGGAGGCACTGAACACCCTGGTGCGACAGGGCCATGTGCGGTACGTGGGTCTGTCCAACTGGGCCGCCTGGCAGGTGATGAAAGCCATCGGCATCAGCCAGGCCCGCAACCTGTGCCCGATCATATCCCTGCAGGCCCACTATACCCTCGTGGGTCGCGACCTGGAGCGGGATATTATTCCGATGCTGGAATCTGAGAACGTCGGTCTGATGGTGTGGAGCCCGCTGGCAGGCGGTTATCTGTCCGGTAAATACGAGGGGCCGGACGTGTCCGAGGAAAACCGGCGTGCCAAGTTTGACTTTCCGCCTGTCGACCGTGAGCGGGGCAGCGACGTCATCAAGGTGATGCGGGAGATTGCCGGCGGAAAGCAGATCGACGGCGAGCCGGTTACCGTGGCCCAAATAGCCCTGGCGTGGCTGCTACACCAGAAGCCTGTATCCAGTATTATCGTTGGCGCCAAGCGGCCGGAGCAGCTGAAAGCCAATATCCAGGCAGCGCAGATCCGGTTGTCTGGCGAGGAACTTAATACGCTCGACGAGGTGAGCCGTATACCGGAGGAGTATCCGGGCTGGATGATGAAAATGATGGCCGGGTATAGGGACTCTACTGAGTCCTGATTCTTCACATCGCGCTGCGCCCCGGCGGCGCAGCCGCTCAACTTGAGAAGTGGCCTATGCTGTCAACACGTAAACGTCCGTGACTACTTCAATCTTCTATCTGTAAGCGAAACCAGAGTGCATAAAGCGCCGGAACAAACAACAGCGTGATCAGAGTGCCGACCGCCACGCCCCCTATAAGGACATAAGCCAGCGGCCCCCAGAACAGGTCAAAGGTCAGAGGTACAAACGCCAGAACGGCCGCCAGGGCAGTGAGCACCACGGGGCGGGCGCGTTGGACTGCCGCCTCGACCACGGCTTCCCGGGCAACCATCCCTGCTTTGAAGTTGTCCTGCACCTGTTGGGTCAGAATCATGGTATTTCGCATCAGGATGCCGCCCAGGCCAATCAGTCCCAGCAACGCGGTAAAGCCAAAGGGTTGGTTAAACAGCAGCAAAGCCAGCACAGCGCCAATCAGCCCCAGTGGCGCGGTGGCCAGAACGGTCAATGTGCCGATAAAGGAACGCATCTGAAGCATGATGAAGATCAGCATCAACGCCAACATCACCGGTTGTAATGTCTGGATGGACGCATTGGCTTTGGCTGATTGCTCCACCGTACCGCCGATTTCAATACGGTAACCCTCCGGCAACTGTTCACGCAGGCCAGTCATCGCACTCCAGATCTCCTTGGTGACATCCGGTGGCTGGGCACCTTCTACATCGGCCTGAACGGCCAGGAAGAGGTCACGGTTGTAACGCTTTATAACGGGCTCCTCATAGCGAACCTGCCACTTGCCCAGTTGCTGTGCGGAAAGTTTGCGGCCGTCGCGGGTCTTGATTTCAAGATCTTCGGGCATCATCACTTCGCCACGGGCATTACGCGCCACCAGTTGAACGCTCCTTATTCCCTGACGTAGCTCGGTGACGGCCACTCCGCGAAGTTGGAACTGCAGTTGCCGGGCAACTTCTGCCGGGGTCAGGCCGATCCAACCCAGGTTTTCCGGGTCCAACTCAAGATAGAGAGTGGGTACGCGCTCATCCCATTCGAGATGCGGCATGACGATATTCGGATGCCCGGTCATAAGAGTCCGGATCTGGTGCGCGATCTCTCTGAGTTGATCTGGTTCCGGGCCCAACACTCGAAAACTGACCGGCCAGGCCACCGGGGGACCATACAGCAAACGCGTTACCCGCACTCGTGCCTCCGGAAACTCACCCACCGCGATTCTGGTTTCCAGCGCCGAGATGATGCGATCGCGCCCTTCAACGTCCTGCCCGATGGCAATCAGCTTGGCAAATGCCGGGTCCGGCTGCTCGGGGTTGGCAGATACGAAAAACCGGGGGGCACCGGCACCGATGTAAGCGGAAAGGCTTTTCACCTCCGGCATGTCCATCAATATCGCTTCCAGGCGTCTGACACTTTCATCTGTGGTAGCGATAGCGCTTCCCTGTGGAGCAAAGACGCTGACCAAAACTTCGGGGCGATCAGAACTCGGAAAAAACTGCTTCTGCACCTGAGTTGCCATACCGAAAGCACTGATCACCAGCAAACCCAACGTGATAAAAACGACGGTTTTCCGGTATTGTACACACGCGGCAATGACCCCACGCAACCGCTGATAAAAAGCGCTTTGGTAAAGGTCCTGGCCACCATGACCGGGATAGTTGGGCAAAAGCTTGACGCCCAGATAAGGCGTGAAGGTTACCGCCACTACCCAGGAAATCAACAACGAAAAAGCCAGCACCCAGAAAATGTTGCCGGTGTATTCCCCGACACCGGACTGGGCAAATCCGATGGGGACAAATCCGGCCACCGTCACCAATGTTCCAAACAGCATGGGAGCAGCTGTTACGCTCCAGGCATGACTGGCGGCCCGTACCCGGTCCCAGCCGCTCTCCATTTTAACAATCATCATTTCAATGGCGATGATCGCATCGTCCACTAACAGGCCCAATGCGATAATCAACGCGCCCAGGGTGATGCGGTCCAGGTTAATGCCCGCCATTTTCATCAATAAAAAGGTCAGGCCGAGAGTGACGGGAATCGCGATGCCCACCACCAAACCCGCGCGCAGACCGATCGCCAGTATGCTGACCCCCATCACGACGACCAGCGCCACCAGAAACTTGACCTGAAAAAGATCAACCGCCTGAGTGATGGCTTCGGCCTGGTCGGTCAGGGTCTGTATTGACATCCCCAGGGGCAGCCTGGCCTGTTCAGTATTGACAAACTCGCGCAGGCGCTCGCCAAACGCCAGGCCATTTTCGCCCGCCTCCATGACGACGCCCAGGAGGATCGCATCCTCACCGCTGGAACGGACGATGTAGTTCAGCGGATCTTCATAGCCCAAACGCACCTCGGCCAGATCAGACACGGTGATAAGCTGGTCTCCGATACGCAGAGGTACTGAGGCGAGGCGCTCAAGGTCAGACAGGTCGATGTTGCTGCGGATGTAAACCCGCGGGCCGGCCAGATCAACAAAGCCAAGAGGCTCAAGACGATTGTTGGCCTCTATCGCCTGTAACACGTCTTCTGCCGACAAACCGAGGTTGTTGAGCCGGTCCTGATCAAACTCGAGATACACCCGCTCAGGACGCTCCGCCAGGAGCTGTGCTTTTTGCAAGCCGGGCAACCGCTGCAGGCGATCTCGTATCGACTCTGCCTCGCGGGTCAGTTCACGCATTGGCATGCCGGGTGCCGTCAGGGCCAGCAGGGAGAAATACACATCCGCAAAATCGTCGTTAACGATAGGCCCGATCACGCCCCGGGGCAGGTTGGGCCTCTCATCGGACATGCGTTTGCGAACCTGGTAGAAGAGGTCAGGCACTTTTTCACTGGGGGTGTAATCCTGGAACCGGATAAGCATGGAGGCCTGTCCCGGCCGAATAGTGGTTTCAACGGTATCGAAATAGGCCACCTCCTGAATTCGCTTTTCCAGACGATCCACGACCTGATTCTGCAGCACTTCGGGTGTAGCTCCTGGCCAGACCACAGAGACCACCATCGACCGGACGGTGAACGCAGGATCTTCCGCCCGACCAAGGGACGAGAACGCATAGAAGCCGGCAACAACGGACAGCAAAAGAAAAAAGAGGGTGACCGAACGCTCGCGCACTGCCAGCGCGGAGAGATTAGGCAGGCTCATCGCGCCAGCTCCCGCACCGCCATGCCAGGAGTGAGCAGGTGTGTCCCCAACGCGACAATGGACGTTCCCGCATTGATATCGGCCCTGATCTGCGCATATTCCTCGCCCAGATCGATTACCTCGACCGCAAGGGGGTTCACCGTGCCGTCGGAGACCAGCCAGACCTGCGGCGTTTGCCCTCTCTCATCCAGGGCACCCAGAGGTACGCGATGGCTGGGCGCGGTTTGCTTCTGTGCTAACCGGACACTCACCACCGATCCCAGGGTTAAAGATGAGGGGTAGGGCCCCTCCAGGCTGTATCGGGCACGCCAGCTCAGGCTTCTGGGGTCGGCAGCCCCGGCAATCTCTCTCAGACTCACAGCAAGCTGTTCGCCAGTGGGTAAAGGAATATAACCGCGCCTGGGTGGGTTACTGCCCTCTGGCAAAAAAACCTCCACTTCCAGCGATTGATCTTCAGCCAGAACGGCAAGTGTTTGTCCGACCCCCACCACCTGACCGGGTTCAACGATGACCTCAGTGACCACACCTGTGTTGGACGCTTTTAGTTCCGCATACCCCAGAGCATTCTGAGCCTGCTGATTGCGCGCAGAAGCCGTTTCCACCTGGCTGCGCGCCTCGCGCTCTGCCAATTCAAGGCGTTGCAGGGTTTGTTCGCTGACAAACTGACGTCCTACGAGTTGCTGCTGACGCTGGAGCTCATTGGTGGCAATGGCCTGGGCTGCTTCTGATCGCTTGAGTTCCGCGGCAGCTCCCCCCGCCGTTGCCACAAGGTCTCGTGTGTCGAGCTTGAACAGTAAGTCGCCTTTTTTCACGCGCTGACCGGCATCGATAAAACGCTGTTGAATCCGGCCGGAGATCTGAAAGGCCTGAGGAACTTCGTGGCGGCCTCGCAGGGTTCCGGAAAATCTCTGCGCTGTTGGGTCTGCCGCCTTTAGAAGAGGGTCGGCAACGATTCTGACGAAATCCTCCAGAAAGTGCACTAACCTATTGGATTTAAATTATTTTTGTATTGTAGCTCATGGGTGAAACCTGCCGATCAAAATCAAGCGTATAATCGCCGAATCGATTGATATGGTCCGTGCGGTATGGGGCCAACCCTTTGAGAATATCGTGATCTATATGATGACCTTGATCCTTGAGAGCTTTAAGAGTCAACGTCATCGACTCCACATTGTGAAGAATGACCAGGTTGGCCACCAAATGGTTATATTTGATCACCTTCCGTTGCTCGTGGCGGATATTCTCGGCGATCACCCCCTCGCCGCCGAAGAATAGCCATTTCACGAACTGGTTGAATTCTTCCGTTTTGTTCGTTTCCGCATGAATGGTTCGCCGCAACTCCACGTTGCCAATGTAATCCAAAAGAAAGGTCGTCCGAACAACCCTCCCCAGTTCCCGGAAAGCAAAGTAGAGTTTGTTCTTGAGGCTTGCGGTACCCAAGCGCCGCAGTATCGTGGAGGGTGCGATCTTGCCAGCCTTGATCGATAGCGCCACCCGGAGCATGTCGGGTACATGTGTTTCAATCAGTTTCCAGTTGACGGTTTCGCTGAATAAGGCATTGATGTGCTCATACCGCTGGCGTTTATCGGGCTTGTAGAACACCAGTTGCTTCAGATTCCGGATTCGGGGCATGAGGTTGATACCCAGCAGATAAGCCAACCCGAAGACGGGCGCACTTTGCGCCTGGGTATCGCCATGCAAGGTGTCGGGCTGGATATCGGAATCGTTTTTGATCAGCCCATCAAGGATGTAAATGGCCTCATAAACGCCGCAAGGAATGAAGTGGCTGAACAGCGCGATGTATTTATCCGAGACGTGGTAGTAGCCCACCCCGCCATAGCCACCGTACCGTATGTGGTATTCCGATAGCAGGTTCTGTTCGTACAGGTTCCATTTTGTGCCATCGGCGGCGGCCCGCTGGCCCGTTCCCCAGTGTCGCGGCAGCCGGTAGCGGTTGTAGGCATTGATAACCTGTACAATCGCCTGCTCCAGGCGCTCTTCGGTGACGTGCCGCAGGTTGAGCCAGGACACCTGCCGGCGATTAAGCGTCGTGATGGATCGCGCGGTCTGAGTTGGCCCGAGATTGCAGCCATAGCAAAATAAGGTCGAAACAAAGCGGGTACGGGGGTCGTCCAGCTTGCCCTCAAATCCGGAAAGTGGCCCAAAGCGTTTGTGGAGGCCCAGCCAGTTTTCGGCTTCCACCAGGATGTCGAGAATATTCTTTTCGGGCAAATTCTGGGATAACTGTTTATCAATCTCAGCTAACCCATCCGGAGGCGCTGGGCGACGGTGCTTCCGGATCACCAGCTCTTCACCATGGAAGACGGCGTATTCATTCTCCGGGAAGCCACGGTCAATGCGGTCGGCCGTTTCGCTCAACCGGGAGTGGGCTTGTGCCACAAAAGCGGCGGGGTCGGATTCGATATCAATCATCGCGCTGTAGTCCGCTATCTGGGCATCATAGACACTCCAATCCACCAGCTGATCGCGGTAGTCACTGTATTGGTCGCTGTTCGCGACCGCGAGATCGCCGGAAATCAGTTCACGCTTCACCTGTGTCAGTACGCCCAGCTCGAAATACTTCCGGTAGACCATGCCGGGCGGTAGCTGGCTTGGCCCCGCCCCCAATACCAAACGGCGCCAACGCTCCGGTAGCCAGGACACGTCGACGGGTTGAGTGCTGAGCACAAGGCATTCCTTACGGCTGTGCCGGTGCTTTTTCAGAGTCGCAATCGCCTCAATCAAGGATTGATCGTGGCTGGTTGCCGCCAGATCCAGTAGTTCAAGGCAATTGAATAACAGGGGGCGTAACGGGCGGTAGGGTTGCAGCATGAACGGGATGAAGTTATTGCCAGCATAGGCCATGTGTTCCTCACACTCGGCCAGTAATTCATCAGGATCACTCTGGATGGCAGCCGCCACTCGGGCACCTCGCTCAGAATCCGTTGGCGCTTCCTGGACGGCGGTCAGTACGTCACGCAGTTGAGCCACCAGCTTGTCCATGCGCTTCATATGATCCAGGTGATATTGGTTCAGGTTGGCTTCTGCCTTGGTCTTGATGTTGCGCATCTTGCGGACAAAGATGTCGACCGCATCGTCCATCGCGCGACGCAATTGGGCATGGACCAGCAGAACCATCAAGGCATAGCGTTTGGTGCTTTGCATGGCCTTGATGTTGGCCGCGCCCAGCGCTCGTGCTTCCAGTATGAAGTGGTGATACTTGCCGGCAGGAATGTGATCAACAGCGGGCAATCGTTGACACCAGCCCTGAAGCCATTCCAGATGCTGAAGATACTTCTTCACTTCTGTATTGGTCGGTTTTTTGGGTTCTTGTTTCAACATATGCCAACTGGTGTGAGGGGAATCGTCCGGCACGTGCAGCAACTGGTCAAATTCGTTTTTTTGATGCGCTGTCAAACCCGCATTGAGCGTCCGGAAGTAACTGGTATTAACAGTGCTGCGAGCCTGACGCGCGGACCTTTGCAGCGTTGAAAAACCCGGTAGCTCAAAACGTTGGCGCACCAGCTCTTCGATCACCACATTGATGATGTCCGCCAGGTCCTGCTTGGTGGTGGCCGCTTCACGCGCCAGTTCCCGTACAATTGCCTTGCCTTCAACGGTGAACGCCTTGATGTTCACCTGTTGACGAACCGTGTCCAACATCCGCTGACGGGCGCCGCCATTGCGGTCGTAGACCCTGAGCTGGCTCGCTGCGAGATGTGAAAGGTCGTCGCACGCCAGAATGTGCGTTGTAATGGATTGGGGAACGGCTATGAGGTGGACAAAGTAGCCCAGGCGCTGCACTGTTTTCAGGAGAATGAGCAGGGCGCCACGAGCAGCCGGAGTTCGACCGTGCTTTCGGGCAAAGGATCGTTCCTGGGCAGAGGGTGTATAAATTTCTGCCAGTTCTTGATCCGAGACCTCCGCCTTCAATCGCGGATAGGCGGTTTCATGGAGACTACTCATACGCAGTCCTTTGCTATGGGGTTCCAGTGAGAGGCGTTAACTCACAGTACGTTCGCTCTTGAAGGAGGCATTGCTTATAGTAGGCAGCAATTCGTCAAGACCAAAGGAACCGCCCCTTATTTCGTGAACGCCACGGTCCCGATCGTCGCTCGCTACGTGCTAATAGCGCCTCTGTTTGGGGCTGTTACCCAAAAACTTCCCCGCCGTACTCTGCTGGTCACACTGGACATTCTGAGGGCCTGCGTGGTTGCTATTCCGCCCTTTTGTCACTGAGGTTTGGCAGGGGTCCCACTCTGGCTAGGGTAGGTACTAACTTTTCGCCCAACTCCTTCATGTAATGACGCAATTAAGGGGCACGAGATATTGCCCTCGTAGGCGCAGCACCGATCAACCATGTCGCTCAGCAAAGCCTCAATTTGCTGTAGCTTTTCGAGCTTCCCACGTACGTCGTGCAACTTACGCTCCGCGAGAGTGCTGGCTTCCAGGCAGTGAGTACCATCATCCAATTGAAGCAAGTCGTGTATCTCATCGAGACTAAAGCCTAACTGCTGCGAGGTTTTCACAAAGCTCAACCTGCCAATATCGCTGGCACCGTAGCGCCGAATACCCCCGAGAGGACGCTGGGGCTCAGGTATTAACCCACGTCGCTGGTAGTAGCGGATGGTCTCAACTGAGACGTTCGTCGCCTTAGCCAACCCCCCGATGGTCAATGAGTTCATTTCATCCGACATTCACCTTGACTCCGTAGTTGACTACGGCTTTAAGCTTAACTTATCGAACAAGGCCATAAAAGGTGCAATCGCAATGTCAGAGTTGAATTCAGAGTCAAAATCCGGTCGCGGGTCGTTAATCGCAGGCGGGGTTGCAGCGCTGCTCGCGTCGGCCTGCTGTCTGGGCCCTCTGGTCCTGATCGCCCTGGGTGTTTCCGGTGCCTGGATCGGCAACCTGGCCGCTCTGGAACCCTACCGTCCGTGGTTCATTGGTGCTGCGCTGGTGGCCATGGTGTTTGCCTGGCGTCGGATATACCGGCCGGCGCAGGACTGCGAACCGGGCGAGGTCTGCGCGGTACCGCAAGTGCGCACTGCTTATAAAGTCGTGTTCTGGATCGTTGCGCTGCTGATACTGACCGCGATGGCGTTCCCCTTCGTCTTACCGCTGTTTTACTGAAACCTGATCCACTATGTTGACTGAGAGGCACTACACCATGAAAAAGTCCCTGATTGCTGCCGTACTGTTTACGCTGTTCAGCCTGCCTGCCCTGGCGGCGCAACAAACGGTGACCTTGTCCGTTCCAGGCATGACCTGTTCGGCCTGCCCGATTACGGTTAAAGCTGCCCTAAAGCGGGTCGACGGCGTGAGCGCTGTGGATGTCCGATATGAGGAACGTGATG